>Ga0194127_10000020_pt1 | contig 217843 bp, 214 predicted proteins | sample TA2KigC100mmetaG_FD_148624 | JGI IMG/M metagenome (GOLD analysis project Ga0194127, IMG submission 148624) | Freshwater microbial communities from Lake Tanganyika, Tanzania - TA2015036 Kigoma Deep Cast 100m | ecosystem: Environmental > Aquatic > Freshwater > Lake | place: Tanzania: Lake...
GGAAAGGCGCAGACGCGCGTGTCCGCCACGCGGCCGATGTCGGCGATGTGCTGACGCATCTCGCGCGCGCCGAGCGCGCAGTTGAAACCGATGGAAAACGGCTTGGCGTGGGCGAGCGAATTCCAGAAGGCGATCGCCGTCTGACCGGAAAGGGTCCTGCCGGAGAGATCGGTGATCGTTCCCGAAATCATGATCGGAAGCCGCGTTCCGACTTCGTCGAATGCGTCTTCGAGCGCGTAGAGCGCGGCCTTGGCGTTCAGCGTATCGAAGACGGTTTCGACGAGCAGTATGTCGGCGCCCCCTTCGATGAGTCCCAGCGCCGCTTCCTTATAGGCTGCGCGCAGCTCGTCGAAAGTGACGGCGCGAAAACCCGGATTCGATACGTCGGGAGAGATCGACGCGGTGCGATTGGTCGGGCCGATCGAGCCGGCGACAAAGCGGCGCACGCCGGTCTTCGCCGCAATTTCGTCAGCCGCCGCGCGCGCCAGCCGCGCGCCCTCGCAATTGAGTTCGAAGGCTAGATGCTCGAGTCCATAGTCGGCTTGAGCGATGGTCGTCGATGAAAATGTGTTGGTCTCGATGATGTCGGCGCCGGCTTCGAGATAGGCGACATGAATCGCCTTGATCGCGTCAGGCTGCGTGAGCGTCAGCAGGTCGTTGTTGCCGCGCAGGTCTTTGGCGTGGTCAGTGAAGCGCGCGCCGCGGAAATCGGCCTCCTCGAACTTGTGGCGCTGAATCATGGTGCCCATCGCGCCGTCAAGAATGAGAATGCGGCGCGAGGCCGCCCCTTCGAGCGCTTTCAGGATATTCGGGCCGTGAGATGTCGCAAAGGTCATGCAAGCGCCTTTTCACGCAGGGGACGAACGCCGAGGAGATGGCAAATGGCGAAGACGAGATCGGCGCGATTATTGGTGTAGAAGTGGAATTCGTTGACTCCGGCGCGCGCCAGGCCCATCACTTGCTCGACGGCAGTCGTCGCGGCCACAAGCGCGCGGGTTTCCGGATCGTCGTCCAATCCGTCGAAGCGCTCCGCGAGCCAACGTGGCACGCTCGCCCCGGCCTTTTGCGCAAAGCCCGCGACCTGTTTGAAATTGCGGATCGGCATGATGCCCGGCACGATCGGGATTTTTATGCCGCGCGCCAGCGCCTTGTCGAGAAAGCGGAAGTAGATGTCGTTGTCGAAGAAGAATTGCGTGATGGCGCGCGTGGCGCCCGCGTCGATCTTCGCTTCGAGCGCGTCGAGGTCCCGTTCGACCGAGGCGCTTTCGGGATGGCCTTCGGGATAGGTCGAAACCGAAATCTCGAAATCGTGAAGACGCCGAATGCCGCGCACGAGATCCGTCGAGGTGGCGTAGCCTTTGGGATGCGGCTCGAATTTCGTGCCGACGCCCGTCGGCGGATCGCCGCGCAGCGCGACGATATGGCGAACGCCAGCCTCCCAATAATCGCGCAGGATCTCGTCGATCTCCTCGCGCGCCGAGGAAACGCAGGTGAGATGCGCGGCGGGCTTTACGTCGGTCTCGCGAACGATGCGCGCGACGATCGAATGGGTGCGCTCGCGGGTGGTGCCGCCCGCGCCATAGGTGACCGAAACGAAATGCGGCCGCAGCGCTGCAAGTCGTTTGATCGACTGCCAGAGCTGAGTCTCCATCTCCGGCGTTTTGGGCGGGAAGAATTCATAGGAGATCGCAAATTGATTTTGCGACGCCGTGGGATGAAGAGCGTTAAACATCAGGCTGTCTCGTAAGAAGCTGCGGGAATGGGATCGGCGATGACGCGTGGATCGCGCGCAAGCCACAAGAACACGGTGAGCTTGGCGCCCTCGTCCGGGTCGGGCGCAAGTTCGCGGCGCTGGATGACGTCAAGGCCCGCCTGCGTCAGCAGCCCGGTGATTTCAGCGTCCGAGAAGCCGAGCCGGCGATGTGCATGCGTGTCGCGCAGCGTCTCTTCATGATGGGGCGCGAAGTCGACGACGAGCAGCCGGCCGCCGGGCGCGAGCACCCGCGCCGCCTCGCGCAGGGCGCGGCGCGGATCGTCGAGAAAATGCAGGACCTGATGCATGATGGCGAGGTCGATGGAATTGCGCTCGATCGGCAGCGCATAGATGTCGCCCTGGCGCAGCTGCACATTGTTGAAGCCGGTTTCTTCAAGCCGGCCGCGCGCGACGCCAAGCATGGCGGAGGAGAGATCGACGCCGACGGCGCGTTCGGCCTGGGGCGCGAAAATTTCCAACATGCGGCCGGCGCCGGCGCCGAGATCGAGTAGGTTGCGCACCGGCTTGTCGCCGACGACGTCGCGCATCGCCTCTTCGACGCGCTCCTCAGGAACGTGCAGCGCGCGGATGCGGTCCCACTCTTCGGCATGGGCGGCGAAATAGCGGGCGGCGTTTTCGGCGCGCGCCTGGCGCACCTGCGCAAGCCTCGCGCGGTCGCCGGCGAGAAGCGCGTCGTCCGCTTCGAGCCAACCGACGATGGCCCGTGCGAGGGCGCCTGCGGGTCCCATAGGCGACAAGCGGAAGAAGGCCCAGGCGCCTTCGCGGCGTCGCTCGACAAGGCCCGCTTCCACAAGGAGCTTGAGATGGCGCGAGACTCGCGGCTGAGACTGGCCCAGGATCGCAACAACCTCGCTCACCGTTAACTCAGATTGGGCGAGCAAAGCGAGGAGCCGCAAGCGCGTCTCCTCTCCAGCGGCGTTCAGCGCCGCAAGCGTCGGTTCGAGGAATAATTTGGCCACGGTCTTCATGATTGCTCCGTGAGATATAAAGATATCTATATACGTCAAATTCACTGCGCGCAACCATGGTTGCCGCTTTTTTGAGAACGGAACGCTCTTGACCGAATCCCAAAGCGGGTTCATCCTTTCGTCATATCGCACCTGTCGATCGGACAGCATGGTCGGCAGGCTCGCTCGGGCGGGACCTCGACGCGAAGGCGATCAGATAGGCCCGCAATCCCCTGTGTGGGCCGAACCGAGCAACAATGTTGCGAGAGGAGCATGACGCCACCGGGTCATACCAATTGACCGGCGTTGGTTCCGGTCACTGGGGGATCAAAGTCAGCTGCTTGATCCGCCCATCCTCTGAAACAATCTGACATCCTTCCGGGCGGCCGAATGCAAAGGCCAAGCATCGGGCGCCCGACCACAGACTGGACAATCCAGACCTGCTTCCGATTAAGGAGCAAAAACGGCCCCGTGAGCTTCCGCGCCACGGGGCCTGATTTATTTTCAGCCGACCAGACGCCGACGGCGCAGCCGCCAACTCGGCCAGTAGTCCGAGCGCCAGCTTACGCCGGCGCCTTCTCTTCTTCCTTGCTGACGACCTCGAGGAAAGTCTCCGCCGCCTCGCGCCGCTCGAAGACATGTGGCTGCAGACCGCGCTTGGAGAGCGCCTCCTTCATCTTCAAGCGCGCGAAGGCGCTCGTCGCATAGCGTGTCGTCGTCAGATAATAGTGCTGGCTCATATAGTCGATCATCTCGGCGTAATCGTCGTAGAGCGCCTCGTTGATCTTCCAGCCGTCGTGATTGACGACGGAGTTGACGCGCTTGCCGACCTTCTCCGACGCCTCGATCAGCGTCTTGCGCAGATCGTCGATGTCCTTCTTCGTGCGCGCGTGCCAGCCTTCGAGATTGACGAAAAGGATGTTGCGGTCGGCGTCGTAGGTGACGCGGTCGGACATGTTGAGATTGATGAGGTCAGCGAGCAGCCCCATCGGCTCGTCGATGAAGATGCGCTTATCCATCAACTCGGGATGTTCGACGATGGGCTTGAAGTCCATATGCGCCAGTATGTCCCTGTCGATATCGATGCCGGGCGCGACCTCGATCAGTTCAAGCCCCTTGTCGACAAGTTTGAACACGCAGCGCTCGGTCACGTAATAGACCGGTTGCTTGCGCTTTAGCGCGAATTTTCCGGAGAAAGTGATCTGCTCGACGGCGTTGAGGAACTTCTTGTTCCTGCCTTCCTGCAGAATGTTGACCTTCCCGTCGGCGATCTCCACGCGCAGTCCGCCATTGGTGAATGTGCCGGCGTAAACGACGAGCCGCGCGTTCTGGCTGATGTTGATGAAGCCGCCGCAGCCGTTGAGGCGTCCGCCGAACTTCGACGTGTTGACATTGCCCTGCAGGTCGCACTCCGCCATGCCGAGACAGGTCATGTCGAGACCGCCGCCGTCATAAAAGTCGAACTGCTGGTTCTGCTGGATAATTGCGTCGGCGTTGATCGCCGCGCCAAAGCTCGAACCGGCAGCAAGCACGCCGCCGATCGCGCCGGCTTCCGTCGTCAGCGTGATGTAGGGCGTCATCTTTTCTTCATTGGCGATGGCTGCAATGCCTTCCGGCGCGCCGACGCCGAGATTGACGACGCCGTTCGGCGGCAGCTCGAAGCTGGCGCGTCGCGCAATGACCTTGCGCTCGTCGAGCGGCATTTTGGCGAGCTTCTCGACCGGCACGCGGATTTCGCCTGAAAGCGCCGGATTGTGAATGACGCCGTAATTCATGCGGTGCATTTCCGGCGGATCGGCAACGACGACGGCCGAGACAAGAATGCCCGGGACATGCACGTCCTTCGGCTTAATCGAGCCCTCTTCGACGATGCGCTCGACCTGCGCAATCACCAGCCCGCCATTGTTGTGGGCGGCCATGGCCTGAGCGAGATTGTCGAGCACGAGCGCCTCGCGCTCCATCGAAATATTGCCTGAAGGGTCGGCCGACGTGCCGCGAATGAAGGCGACGTCGATCTTGGTGGCGATATAGAAGAGCCACTCCTCGCCCATGATGTTGTGGTATTTGACCATATCCTCCTTGGTGCGCTCGTTCACCTTGCCGCCGCCAAAACGCGGATCGACATAGGTGTAGAGGCCGACCTTGGAGAAGAGTCCGGGCTGGCCAGAGGCGCAGGCGCGATAGAGCTGAGAGATGACGCCCTGCGGGAGGTTGTAGCCGCAGATCTTATTCTCCTGCGCGGCCTGGGCGACCTTCGGCATGCGGCCAAAATTCGCGGCGATGACCCGGCGCAGCAGCCCCTCATGATAGAAGCGCCCGGTGCCAAGGCCCTTGGAGTCGCCGGCGCCCGCGGTCATGATCAGCGTGAGGTCGCGCGGATGCTGCGTCTCAACGAAGCGCTTTTCCAAAGCGGCGTGCAAGGCTTCGGGAATGCAGCTCTGGACAAAGCCCGTGGTGGTTACGACGTCATTGTCGCGAATGAGCGCAATCGCCTCGTCGGCGGTAATGACTTTGTTGTTCGCCATATCCTCAGGGTTCCCTTGCTCCCCACTCTTTCTTAATGCGGACCGTTGACGTCGCCGCGTTGGTGGGCGTTTTCTTACAAAATGAGCGCTCAACCGTAGAGACCGGGCCGGCCTTGCGCAATAGCGGCGATGCGCCGCAGACTGGCCGCAACCCCGCCAAAGCGCGGGGAAATGGCCGTCAGTCGCCGCGGTAGACGCAGCCCTCGAAACAGCTGTCGCGAAAGACGCCGACTTCGGCGATGCCCGGCAGAGTCGGCGCGAGGTCGCGCCAGATATAGGCGCAAAGATTTTCGAGCGTCGGCTTTCCCAGGCCTTCGAGGTCGTTGAGAAAGGAATGGTCGAGGCGTTCGCGCAACTCCGCGAGCCTGCGGCCAAGCTTGCCGAGGTCCATCACCCATTGCTCCTCGACGGTGCGCTCGCCACGCAAGGTGACGCGCACGCGAAAGGAATGCCCGTGCAGATTGCGGTATTTGCCGCCCTCCGGAGCCTCGGGGTCGTAAAGGGCGTGCGCCGCTTCAAAATAGAATTCGCGAAAGACCTCAAAAGTCGACACGTCTCACTTCACCCCGATCGCCTTGTGGGTTTGCAGGGACAGGCGCCAGCGCGGATGCGCCAGGCAGTAGCTGACCGCGGCCTCCGTATTGCGCGAAACATCCGGCCCGTCCATGGGCTGCAACAGAAAATGCCTGAAATCGAGGCGCTCATAGTCGGCGGGGTCGACGCCCGCCTGCGGAAACACGAGCTTCAACTCCGCGCCGCTCATCTGCGCCAGCGGTGCGCCGGCCTTGGGCGACACACAAACCCAGTCGATCCCTCGAATGACGGGGAGCGTGCCGTTCGTTTCGATGGCGATCTCGAAGCCTTGCCCGTGAAGCGCTGCGATTAGGGCTGCGTCGATCTGCAACATCGGCTCGCCGCCGGTCAGCACCGCGAAACGTTTCTCGCGGCCTTCGCCCCACAGCGTCGCGAGACGCTCGGCAAGAGTCGTCGCATCAGCGAATTTGCCCCCGCCTTCGCCTTCGAAGCCGACGAAGTCGGTGTCGCAAAACTGGCATTGCGCGGCGGCGCGATCTTCTTCCCGCCCGCTCCACAAATTGCAGCCGGCGAAACGGCAAAAGACGGCGACGCGGCCCGCGTTAACGCCCTCGCCCTGCAGCGTTTTGAAGGCTTCCTTGACGATGTAGGCCATTGCCCGCTCTAGCGCGGACGCCTTGTGGCGTAAAGCGCGACCGGTTCTTACCCGTTCTTGGGAAGCTCCTTGTCCTTGCTGTCGGGTTCGGCCGGCGGCTGTGGGCGCGGGTCGAGGCTGCGAATGTAGGAGACGATGTCGTCGATCTCCTTGCGCGAAAGATGCATGTCGGGCATCGGCGGATGCGGATCCATCAGAAAATTGCCGAGCTTCTTCTTGTCGGTCCGGCGCTTGGCGATATCGAAGAAGGATGGAGCGTCGGCCGAGGCGCTGGTCTGATCTGACGTCACCACATGGCATGAAGCGCACCAACGCTTCGCGATGACCGAGCCGCGTTGGGGGTCCCCAGCCGCCATCGCGAAGGTTGCCAGTGCGGCGCTCCCGCCGACGAGGGCCGTTGCGAGCATGAGGCGTCTAAACTGCATCAGGATTTCCTTAGAGCGGGAAACTAATGATTCGTCTGGCATGAAAGCACAAGCGCGAGGCGCTGAATATCGGCGATCTGGCGTATGCTTGCGGCAGGACGCCGCGTCGGCCGTGAGGTCCAGTCGCGGCATTTTTGCAACAGTCATGTGATCTGATTGCAACAGTTCATCAGATTAGCCTGTCGCCCACGATTGTCGCCGCGCCAGCCCCTTTTCAGACACAAACGCTGGGCTAAGGTATTCGTGTCACAAGCTCATTCGAGATGCGGAGACAGGCGTCAAAAGTTTTCGCTTTTGACCGCGGGTTCCTTTTTTCCCTCTCGCTGATCGCGGTGACGGCTGGCGTATGATCTTGGGCGTCGGGCGTCGGGGGAAATCGGAACATTATGATCGCAACTGTTCATATAGATATGCCTTCGGTCCTTGGGCGAAATAAGCGGGCGACATTGCCAATCTGCCTTTTCGCGGCCAGCCTGGGCATGCTCGTGACGGCCTTTGTTGCGCCGGCGCCCGCGCTCGACGCGCCTCGCGCCGCCGCCAAGGCCGAATCGCAAACGCTCCCCATCTTCAAGGATCCGCGCGCGGCCTTGCGCGCCGGACTGGAAAGCTATCATTCCGGCGACGCAGCGACGACCGTCTCCGCGCTGCGCTACGCCGCTGAGGGCGGCGAACCGCTTGCGCAGTGGAAGCTTGGCCGGATGTATGCCGATGGCGACGGCGTTATTCGGGATGACGCCAAGGCCTATGAATATTTTTCGCAGATCGTCGACCATTACGCCGACGATGAACCGGATCCGCGCGAACGATCGATGGCGGCGAGCGCCTTTGTCGCGGTAGGCGCTTATCTGCGCGACGGCGTGCCGAGCGCCAAGATCAAGCCGGACCTCGATCGGGCCTTTGATCTCTTCCGCTATGCGGCGACCTATTTCCGCAACGCCGACGCTCAGTACAATCTGGCGCGCATGTATCTCGAAGGCGCGGGCGTGAAAAAGAACGTCCGGCAGGGCGTGAATTGGCTGGAGCTCGCGGCGCGCAAGGGCCATCCGCAGGCGCAGGCGATGCTCGGCCGCTTGATATTCACCGGCGAGGCCGGCGGCGAGCCGGAACGCGCGCGCGGACTGATGTATCTCACGCTGGCGCGGGACGCGGCGGGCGGCCCCCCCGATCAATGGATCGTCGAATTGCACGCGAAAGCGCTCAACGCCGCAAGCGAAGCCGACCGCAAAGCTGCGGTCACGATGCTCGAAGGCTATCTGCGCGAACGTAACTGACGTTTGAACTTCAGCCGGCGCGCGCCGCGGCGCCTTTGAACTTCACCGGAATGTTCAGGAAGCGCGCGCCATCTTCGCGCGGCGGCGGGAACTTGCCGCCGCGAATGTTCACCTGAATGGACGGCAGCAGCAGCGTTGGCGCGGAAAGCTCCCTGTCGCGCTTCTCGCGCCCGGCGACGAATTCTTCTTCGCTAACGCCGTCCTTGATCTGCACGTTCTTGGCGCGCTCCTCGGCGACCGTCGTCTCCCAGGCGTAGACATATCGGCCGGGCGCCTTGTAGTCGTGACACATGAAGAGCCGCGTCTGCGGCGGCAGCGAAAGAATGCGCCGGATCGACCGATAAAGCGCATGCGCGTCGCCGCCGGGAAAATCCGCGCGCGCCGTTCCATAGTCGGGCATGAACAGCGTATCGCCCACAAAAACCGCATCGCCGATTTTATAAGCGACGTCGGCCGGCGTGTGGCCGGGCGTGTAGATCGCTTCGCCCTCGATCTCGCCAATCTTGAACCGCTCGCCATCCTTGAAGAGATGATCGAAGCCGGCGCCGTTGGCTTTTACATCATCGGCGGCGAAAACGGGTTTGAACAGCTTCTGGACCGCGTCGATATGTTCGCCGATGCCGATCTTCGCGCCGGTCGCCGCCTTGACGATCTGGGCCGCGGAAAGATGATCAGCATGCGCGTGAGTTTCGAGCACCCAGTCGATCTTTAATCCTTCGCGCGCCGCCTCGGCGAGGATCGCGTCGATTGAATGCGAGTCGGCGACGCCGCTCGTCGGATCGTAGTCGAGCACGGGATCGACGATCGCCGCATGCTTACTCGACGGGTCGCTGACGATGTAGGTGATCGTGTTGGTGGGCTCGTCAAAGAAGCCCTTCACGGACGGCGCCTGCGACATCGATCTCTCCTTATTTGCAGCGCTCAAGCACGTCTTCAGCTTTCGTGCTTGCGCCGTCTGATATATGCGCTATAGCTAAATAAGCAAGTGCTAATATTAACGTGAGCGAAGGAGCGACATGCTGACGGCTCTGCCCGTTGAGGCCGTGCTGGGCTTGATTTCCGGCGGCATCGTCGGCTTTACGCTTGGCCTTGTCGGCGGCGGCGGCTCGGTGCTCGCCGTGCCTCTACTTGTTTATCTAGTGGGCGTCCCAAACCCGCATGTCGCGATCGGCTCAAGCGCGGCGGCGGTCGCCGTCAACGCGCTTCTGAGTCTCGCCGACCACGCGCGTGCCAAGGCGATTAAATGGCGCTGCGCTTCTGTCTTTGCGCTTTTTGGCAGCGCCGGCGCATTCGCAGGATCGACGCTCGGCAAGATCATCAATGGTGAGAAGCTGCTCGCGCTCTTCGCGCTGTTGATGATCGTCGTCTCCTATCTGATGCTCCGCCGGCGGGGCGCAGCGGGTTACGCCGGCGTAAGGCTCAACCGCGAGAACTTTCCGCGGCTCGTCGCCGCTGGCCTGACGGCTGGCGCGCTTTCCGGCTTCTTCGGCATCGGCGGCGGATTCCTCGTCGTGCCGGGGCTGATGTTTGCGTCTGACATGCCAATCTTGAACGCGATCGGCTCGTCGCTTGTCGCCGTCGCGGCCTTCGCGGTGACGACCGCCGCAAACTACGCCTATTCAGATCTCGTCGACTGGGAGCTCGCCGCAACGCTTGTTCTCGGCGGCGCGTTCGGCGGATTGATCGGCGCAGCGGCTGCGCGGCGCCTGTCAAAGATGCGCGGTGCGCTAAGCGCGGTTTTCGCGACAGTCATTTTCGCCGTGGCGCTCTATGTGCTCTGGCGCAGCGGCGGCGCGCTTGGTCTTTTCGATTGTGCGGCGAAATCGGCGTAGATCGCGACGTGATCGGACGGCTTGTCGCCCGCGCGCATCGATTTGACGATCTCGACGCGCGACAGCCGATCCGCGGCTTGCGGCGAAAGCAAAATGTGATCGATCCGAAGGCCCTTGTTCTTCTGCCAAGCGCCGGCCTGATAATCCCAAAAAGTATAGAGCCCGCCCTCATCCGAGGTCGCGCGTAGCGCATCCGCGTAACCGAGATTGAGCAGACGCTGATAGGCCGCGCGCGTTTGCGGCAAAAACAATGCGTCGCCGAGCCATGCCGACGCCTCATAGACGTCGCGCGCTTCAGGAATGACATTGTAGTCGCCGGCGAGAACCGTCGCCTCTTCAAGGCGCAGCAGCGCCTCGGCATGGCGCGTGAGAGTCTCCATAAAGGCGAGCTTATAAGAATACTTCTGCGTATCCGGCGGATTGCCGTTCGGCGCATAGATGGAGGCGACGCGCATGACGCCGCCAGCGCCGTCGGAGACGACCGTCTCAATATAGCGCGATTGCGCCTCGCTATCGAAGTTGGGCAGACCAAGAGTTATGTCCTGAAGCGGCGACTTCGAAAGGATCGCGACGCCATTGAACCCCTTCTGCCCATGGACGGCGACGTTATATCCCGCGTCTTCGACTTCGAGCCGCGGGAAGGCGTGATCCTCGCACTTGGTTTCCTGCAGGCAAACAACGTCGGGCGCGGCGTCGCGCAAAAAGGCGAGAAGCGGCGTAAGACGCTGCCTTACGGAATTGACGTTCCAAGTTGCGATTCTCATCGCTCTGTAAGCCCTACTCCGAACCCAGGCGTACCAAAGAAGTAGCGGCGGACGCTAAAGCCGCTTTGATAGCGACACCGCACCGTCACCCAACGCGCACGCTAACCCCGAAGCTGCGTAACATCTTGGCGAACTCATGGGCCCGTTCGATGTCGGTGCCATTGGGCAGCTCGAAGATAACCTGCTTCTTCCCCAGCCCAATGTCTTGATCTGTGTTCAGCGCGACGAAGCACGGTTGGCCAGCTTCGCGCTCCTTCACCTCCGGAACAAATTTGGAATTTGCCATCTTCTTCGCCCCGCCTCTTACTGAGGGCACCCAGCGCCGCACGCGCGCTAGTCGAGACGATATGCCGCGTGGCAGGCGTTGCAGGCTTGCACGACTTGCGACAATTCGGCAAGCGCGGGACGCATGTCGCCGCCGGGCCCGATCTTGGCGGCCTCCTGAGCGAATTTGCTCGCCTGCTCATGCATCGTCAGACCGAGCGCGCGCATCTCGTCGGGCATGTGCGAAGCCATCATTGCGGGCATTTCGCCGAATTCGCCTGATTTGGCGTTTGGCTTGCAGGCCGCCGCGCCGGGCGACGCCATGCTGAGGCGCGCATCCGCGATCTTTGCCGCCGCCGCGCCGTCGCCCTTGGCGAGCGCCGCGAGGATTTCGGCAATCGCTTCGGCGTGCCCGCGCATGTGGGAGAGCATATGTGTGCGCATCGGCGAAGGGAGATCGACCTCCTGGCGTGTGTCGCTCATCTTCGGCGACATCTTCATATGCTCCATGTTCATATGTTTCATATGCTCGGTATCGTCATCGTCGTTCCCGGCGATGGCCGCGACAACGAAGAGCGACAGCCCGCAAGCCGCGGCGAACAGGAATTTTCTGATCATGGCCTCCCCCTCCATTTGATCTCGCGAGCGTAACGCGCGTTGCGCCAGGATGCGCGAGACGAATCGTCACGGCTGGGCGCTGGCTGGAAGATTGATGTTTTGTCCTTGGCGCAGTTTCTTGGGATTGAGCGAGGGGTTGACGGCGGCGATCTCGCGCCAGCGCTTTTCGTCGCCATAGAGCCGCTTCGCGATCGCGCGCAGCGTATCGCCGCGCCGCACGGTATAAGTCTGAACGGCGGGCGGAGCTGGGGGCGTTTGCGTCGTAGCAGGCGAGGTCTGAATTTCCGAGGCGACGGGCGCGGGCTGCTGAGACGCTGTCGCCGGCGCCGCGTCGACGACGACGAACTCGCCGCGCAACATGCCCATCCAGCAGCTCCAGGGAATGACGCCGGTCTTCTCGGGCGTGAATTCGATTGTCTGCCGTCCCGGCTTGACGTCAAATTCGAGATTCAAGGATGGGACGACGATCCGGTGATTGCAGCTGGTCACTTCCGTCGCGTTGATCGCCCATTTGACCGGCACGCCGCGCAGGAGCGTGAAGCGCGTGGGCGTAAAGCCAAGGCCATTGGCTTCCATTTCGATTGTCTGCGTCTTCGGCGCGGCAGGCGTCTCCTGCGACGGCGGAGTAAGTTCAATGGGCGCGGGGCGCCGCCAGTTCGTTATCAGCGACGCGAGATCGGCGCCGGCGCCGGTAAGGATCAATCCGCGATTGATCATCACCGCGCCAAGCGCGACGACGATCACGCCCGAGGCCGTGAGCAGACGATGGGTCACCGCGCCCGAGAGCACCGTCGTCAGGGCGCCGAAGGCGAGCATCACTGGCAAGGTTCCGAGGCCGAAGACGAAGAGCGTCTTTGCGCCTTCGATTGGACTACCTGTTCCCGCCGCCATCACATACATCGCCTGCAGCGGCCCGCAGGCGATCATCAGCCCGTTAAGGAGGCCGATGACGAACGGCCGATGTCGACCGCTCGCCTCCCGGTTCACCCAGTTCTGCAGCGGGCCTGGCAGGCCGAACCGGAAACGGCGCAGCGGCGCGAAGAGGCCGAGCATATTGAGCCCGAAGACGATGAGGAAAGCGCCAGCCGCGACACCCGCTGCGCCGCGTAGCATCGGCGTGAAAGCGACGAAGGCGCCGAGCCAGCCGAAGGCGGCGCCGATCGTCGTGTAGGAGAGCGTCTTTCCAGCGCCAAAAGCGAGGTGCGAGGCGAAGGACGAACGTCCCTCCCGCGCATCGGCCGCCGCGTAACTGACGACGAAGCCGCCGCACATGCCGACGCAGTGAAAACCGGTCAGCAGCCCCAGCAGGAACAGTAGGCCGAGACTCATATGCTGGGCGATGTCTGGCTCGCCCTTAGCGCTGATCCAGCGCGTATCGAAGAGAATTAAAGCGGCGAGTCCGGCGAGCGCGGCGACAATGATTGTCAGCCTCACAAAGGGCGAGCGCCGGCGCCGTGCTTCCTCGGTCAGAACGACGCGGTAGCCATTCTGCTCGACGCGCTCGCGGATCGCGCTGAAATTCGTTGCATCGGCGTCATAGTCGACGACGACCGTTTCGGTCGGATAGCTCGCCGAGACGCTGCGCACGCCGGCGAGCTTTCTGATCGCCGCTTCGATGACATGTTCACACCCGTGGCAATGCATGCCGCGAGCGTGAAAGGTGATCGCCGTTTCATTCATCTAAGGTGGCGCTTCGCCGCTCAGCGTCTGACCGCGGTCGGCGCCGCCTGGCGTCGGCCGCACTGGGCATCTTACCGCGCCGTGGCCTGTGCGCGAGGGAATTGCTTGTCGAATTATTTGCCGAGCGTGTCCATGCCCAGAAGCTTATAGGCGGGGCAGAAGTTGATGAAGGCCGTCGCCAGCGGAATGATCCCAACGAGACCCCACAGCGTCTGCGGACCGATGAAAACGAGACTGAGCAACAAGAGACCCGCCACGATGCGGATGATCCGATCGGTCTTTCCGATATTGGCTTCCATGACTGTCTCCTTCCCTGCTGCGGCCAGCGTTGCGAGCCTATCGCTTTGCGCGAAGTCGCTCAGCGACTACCTCACACGGCCATCTATTTTTGCCTGTCGTCGTCGTCGAGCTCGAGCCACATGGCGTTGAGGATGGCGAAGGCGCAAGCGAGCCCAAGCCCCAATATCCATGAAAAATACCACATGCTTCGCCTTTCTCCCGCTCAATAATAATAGTCGTCGCCGCGACGGATCGCCGCCTCGCTCACTGCGCCGCGCAGCACGTAGTAAACCCAACTCGTGTAGGCGAGGACGATCGGCAGAAAGACGATCACCGCCAGCAGCATCAGGGAGAGCGTCGCTTTGCTGGACGAAGCGTCCCAGACCGTCAGGCTTTGGCTCGGGTGAGACGACGACGGCAGCAGGAAGGGAAACATGCTGAAGCCCGCCATGGTCGCGACGCCGGCGACGGAAAGGCTGCTGGCGAGAAGCGCAAACTTTTTCGCCGAGAACGCAAGGGCGAGCGCCGCAAGGAACGCTCCGAGGTAGGCGGCGACGGGAGCTGCGATCATCCAGGGATAGACGCGATAATTATCGAGCCAGGCGCCGGCCTCTCGCGTCACGGACTTCGTCAGCGGGTTGGAGGGCCCGGCGTGGTCGATGACGCCGACGATGCGATATCCTTCGACGCCGAGCATGGTCCACACTCCCGCCGCGGAGATAAGCAGGATAAGCAGGATCGCCGCGAGCGCGCCATATCGCCGGGCGCGGACGGCGACCTCTCCCTCGCTCTTCACGCTCAGCCACGCTGCGCCTTGCATGGCGAGCATAACGACGCTCACGAGCCCGCAGAGCAGAGCAAAGGGATTGAGCAGGCCGAGGAGCCCGCCGTCATAGGTCGCGCGCAGCGCCTGATCAAAATGAAAGGGAACGCCCTGCAGAAGATTGCCGAAGGCGACGCCGAAGATCAGCGCGGGCACAAGGCCTGAGATGAAGAAGAGCCAGTCCCAGGTCTCGCGCCACCCGCTTTCCGGCCTCTTGTCGCGAAAGGTGATCGCCACCGGCCGCAGAATAAGGCCGATCAGCACCAGCAGCATCGCGAGGTAGAAGCCGGAGAAAGACACCGCATAAAGAGGCGGCCAGGCGGCGAAGGCGGCGCCGCCCCCGAGGATGAACCAGACCTGATTGCCCTCCCAGACGGGACCGATCGTGTTCAACGTCACGCGCCGCTGCAAATCGCTTCGCGCGACGAAGGGATGCAGCATGGCGACGCCGATGTCGAAGCCGTCGAAAATGGCGAAGCCCACAAGCAGCACGCCAAGCAGCGCCCACCAGATGAGGCGAAGCGTCATATAGTCGAACATCGCTTTCGCCTTTCTATCGGGTTTGCGCCGACGCAGATGCCGGAAGCGCGGGGGCGCCCGAAGGCCGAGGCGCCTCGGACTGCGGGCCGATGCGGACATATTTGACGATGAGCGCGACATCGATGATGGCGAGCGCGCTGTAGAACAGAACGAAGGCGGCGAGACTCGCCGCGACATTCGATGCGGGGATATTGGAGACGCCAAGGAAGGTCGGCATCGTCGCATCGATGATCCACGGCTGCCGTCCATATTCGGCGACGATCCAGCCGAGTTCCGCGGCGACCCAAGGCAGCGGTAGACTATACATCGTCATGCGCAAGAACCAGGGCTTCCCGCAGCGTCGCCGGCTCGAGAGATAGAAAGCGACGGCGAAGAGCGCGATGAAGTAGAAGCCGAGCGCCACCATGATGCGGAACGACCAGAACAGCACCGGCACGTCGGGAATCGTCGAGAGCGCCGCTTCGTGGATCTGGGCGTCGGTCGCGTTTTCAATATCGGGACGAATGCGCTTGACGAGCAGCGAATAGCCAACGTCGCGCATCGAGGATTCGAGTTCAGCGGGAACCGCAGCGTTCGGATGGCCGCCCTCTTTCGCGAGCCACTGATAGCCGGCCATGCCGTTGCGGATGCGCGTTTCCGCGCGCGCAACCAGCGGCTTCACGCCCTCGACGGGCTTATCCAGCGAACGCGTCGCGATCAGTCCCAGTACCCAGGGTATTCTGATCTCGTCTTTCGTCGTTTCGTTCTTGAGGTCGGGAAAGCCGAAGAGCGTGAAGGACGCCGGCGGCGGCTCCGTCTCCCACATCGCCTCGATCGCGGCGATCTTCATCTTCTGGTTCTCGCCCGCCGTATAGCCGCTCTCATCGCCGAGCACGACGACCGAAAGCGCGGACGCAAGCCCAAAGCTCGCGGCGACCGTCAGCGACCGGCGCGCGATGTCGACATGGCGGCGCTTCAGGACGTAATAGGCGCCGATTGACATCACAAACATCGCGCCTGTGACATAGCCGGCGCTGACCGTGTGCACGAATTTCGACTGCGCGACGGGATTGAACAACACCTCCATAAAGGACGTTAGCTCCATGCGCATGGTCTGCGGATTGAACGCGGCGCCGACCGGATTCTGCATCCAGGCGTTGGCGACGAGAATCCATAGCGCCGAGAAATTGGCCCCGAGCGCGACAAGCCAGGTGACGATGAGATGCTGCACCTTGCTTAAGCGCTTCCAGCCGAAGAAGAACAGTCCGACGAAGGTCGCCTCGAGGAAGAAGGCCATTAAGCCTTCGATGGCGAGCGGCGCGCCGAAAATGTCGCCGACATAATGCGAGTAATAGGCCCAATTGGTGCCGAACTGGAATTCCATGGTGACGCCGGTGGCGACGCCCATGGCGAAGTTGATGCCAAACAGCGTGCCCCAGAATTGCGTCGCGTCACGCCAGACGGTTCGTCCGGTCATCACATAGACGCTTTCCATGATGGCGAGTAGCAGCGCGAGGCCCAGCGTCAGCGGCACGAACAGGAAGTGATACATCGCCGTCAGCGCGAATTGCAGGCGCGAGAGAGTGACGACGTCGAGTTCGAACATTGTGAGCTCCTGACCGATGTCAGCGCGGCGCGGCGGCGGAAAGCGTTTCCGCCATCTGCGCCGGCGTCACCTTGATGCGATGCGCGGGACCAAAAAACAGGACGTAGAGCGCCACGAGCGCCATCAGCTTGAAAGCGAGCGCGATGGCGATCTCGCGTCCTAAGGGCCTTGTCCGCATTGACTTGTCCCTAGCGTTGCATGGCTTGAGCGCCCGGTTATGACAGGGCGCGACGCAGCCGCTCGATGCCGAGCAGCTTCATGATGTAACGCTCATAAACGGGCTCGCTTTGTCCTTTGCGGACCTTGCGAAGGAAGTATTTTTCGTAAGCGACCTTCGCCAGATGCACCCAGCGCCCTTCGCTCGACCAGTTGACGTTACGCGGCGGAATTTGCGGCTTTGCGACGAAGGCGACGCCCTTGTCGCCGAAATCCGCCAAGCAAACAGCATTCCACGTGCCTTCTTCCTTCGCTTCGCGCCCGGCGATGAGCGCGGCGATGTTATGCGCCGTCGCCGTCACCATCGACTCGATCATGTAGCCGGTCTTCGGCGTGCCAGTTGGCACCGGCGTCGCCTCGACAGGCGGTATGGCGACGCAGACCCCGACGCCGAAGACATTCGGATATTTCGGATTGCGCTGATTCTTGTCGATGATGACGAAGCCGCGCGGATTGACCAGCCCCTCGACTCCCATAAGCGCGTCGACGCCTTTGAAGGCCGGCATCACCATGGCGAATTTGAACGGAACTTCATGCTCTTTCCTGACCTGCCCCTGGTCGTCGAGCTCGGCGCATTTGAGTAGGCCGGGTTCAATCGAAGTTGTCTTCGCGCTGACGATCCATTTGATGTCGCGATCGCGGAACGCCGACTCGAGCATGCCCTTGGTGTCGCCGACGCCGCCCAAACCCAGATGACCGATATAGGGCTCCGACGTGACATAGGTCATCGGCACCTTGTGCCTTATGCCGCGCCGACGAAGATCGGTCGAAAGGATCATCGCGAATTCATAGGCCGGACCAAAGCAGGAGACGCCGGGAGCGGCGCCGATGATGATCGGGCCGGGGTCCTTGCAGAATTCCTCATAAGCCTTTGACGCAATCTCGGCATGCTGCAGCGTGCAGATCGAATGCGTATGTCCGCCATGCGGTCCAAGCCCGGGCAATTCCTCGAAGGCCAGCTTTGGACCTGTCGCGATGACGAGATAGTCGTAGGCGACGCTCTCGCCGTTTTCCAACTCAAGGCGATTTTCGTTGGGCAGAACGCGCTTCGCGCCGACGGGAATGAAGCCGATGTTCTTTCGCTTGAACACCGGAGCGAGCGGAACCTTGAGCTCCTCAGGCTTGCGCCATTGCACGGCGAGCCAGGGATTGGATGGCGTGAACTGGAAATTCTCGAGATCCGAAACGACCGTGACCTGGTGTTGCTTTGAAAGCCCCTCGCGAACTTCGATCGCGGCGGCGACGCCGCCGATCCCCGCGCCCATGATGACGATATGAGCCATTTACGTCCCTCCACGCGCGTTGCGCGCACAAAGTTTTCGCGCTGACGGTTGCGCCGTTGTCGATGACATGCGTGATCGCGGCGCGCATGTCCGCGACTTAGTCACGCTGCGCGTCGCAGAGAGAGCGCAATGCCGCCAGATTGACGATTTCAGCGCCGCCGCGCGACAATTTTACCCAGCCCGAACGTTCGAAAGTTTTCAGCGTGCGGCCGACGACTTCGCGCGCCGTGCCGAGATCCGCGGCGAGCGCCTGCTGCGTGGCGACGATCTTGTCGCCGGCGTCGCGAAGGGCGAGAAGACGTTCGGCGAGCCGCACATTGATGCGCGTGCAGACGATTTCCTCGATGCGCGACATCAGATTGGCGAGACGCTTGCTGTAGCCCTCGAACACCAGCGCTCGAAAGCTTTGCGATGCATTCATCAGCGCATTGAAGCGATCGGCCGGCACGACATAGGCGATGACGTCGGTATCGGCGACGCCTTCGGCGGCATAAGCGTCATCAGAAAGCAGCGAGGCCGTGGTCAGAATGCAGGTTTCATTCGCGCCGACGCGGTAGAGCACGATCTCACGGCCCGATTCGGTCACGCGCTGCACCCGCACCGAGCCCGAGACGATCAACGGAAATTGCGCACATTGATCGCCGGGTCGAAACAGCACGGCGCCGCGCGGTATTAGCTTTCGCACGGCGGCCTCGCGAAGAAGCGTCTTCGTCGCGGCGTCGAGGCTGCGCAAGGAGGGCGTTTCGTCGACCCAATCGGACGGCATCATCTGCCCTTCGTCGCTAGCGATCCAAGGTTCCCATTACAAATGCGCCGGCTGTTCAGCGCGTAGCTAATATCTATGAAATTTAAAAAGCGGCGCCCGGTTTGACGCCGAGCCGCTTCAGCGCGCGCGCCAGCGGGCAAAAGCCCGTAAAGGCCGCCTGCAGCAGATTGACGCCAACAAAGGCCGTGAGCAAGAGCCACCACGGGCTCGCCAGCTGAGACAGCAGCAGACTCAATAGGACCATGGAGCCGGCGAAGGCCATGACGATTCGATCAATGCTCATGGCGAATTCTCATGGCCTGAGTTCCCTGGATTTGGCGCGCGCCCGCGGTTTAACTGGCCTGCCGCACTGCTCGGCGCAAAACATCTCGTAGAGCAAGCCAATGATCCGCGACACGTTTGCGTCGGCCAAAGAATAGTAGATCGTTTGCGACTCGCGGCGAGTCTTGACGAGCTTGTCTTCGCGCAGCCGGGCGAGATGCTGGGACAATGACGACTGACTGAGGCCGATCGCCTCCTGCAGCTTCGTCACCGACAGCTCGCCCCCGTGCAACTGGCACAGCACCATCAACCGATGGCGGTTGGCGAGCGCCTTGAGAAAGCTCTCGGCCTCCGCAGCCTTCGGCGCGAGCTGAAGCAGATTTACATTCATGATCTCTAAATTAACGATATTGAATATAATTGTCAAGGATCGCGCTTTGCGCAGCCCAGAGCGATATGTCGCATTTTTGCGGCAAACCTCGCCTGTTACATTAGATGAAACTAATTTAAGCGCCGCGCCCGAGGCGACGGGCAATTTCATAGGAGGGGGAATGGCTGATTTTCGCGCTCTCACGCGTCGCTCATTGATCTCGATATTGGGAGCGGTCGCCGCGGGCCTTAACGCGACGACCGCCGCGCAAGCGAAGTCGAGCAAAGCGGCCGCCAATTATCGCGGCGCGCCGAACGGCGGACAAAGCTGCGCCAATTGCTCCTATTTCAACCCGCCGTCGGGCTGCGGCGTGGTGAGCGGTCCGGTCAGCGCGCGCGGCTGGTGCAACCTTTGGGGCTGACGATCTCACAGGCATTAAATTCGCTATTGCTAATTTACGTTTCTTGCATATAAATAGACGCATGAGACGAATTGGCCGCTTGCATCTCGCGCCGACGGCGCTCCTCGCCGCCTTCGCATTCTCCTCCGCCGCGAAGGCCGGAGAGGTCACGGTCCGCGTCGCTCCGGTTGAGGATCTTAAGGCCGTCGTCGCTTCGGTCGAGCCCGCGCATCAATTGACGGCGCGAGCGCGCATCGGCGGCACGGTGAGCGCGCTTAAGATCAAGGAGGGCGATGACGTCGCGGGCGGCGCCGAGATCGCCACGGTCGTCGACCAGAAACTCTTCCTGCAGATGCAGGCGCTTGATCAGCGCATTCAATCGCAGCAGGCGCAACGCGACAAGGCGCAGAACGATTTCGACCGCGCGCAGGAATTGTTTCGGCGCGGCGTCTATACGAAAGCGCTCTTCGATCAGGCAAAGACGGCGCTCGACGTTGGCGACCGCAATCTTGCGGCGCTGCGTTCCGATCGCGGCGTGATCGAACAACAGGCGGCGGAAGGCTCCGTGCGCGCGCCGGGACCAGGACGCGTGCTGACGATTCCGGCCTCCGTCGGCCGCGTGGTGATGCCTGGCGAAACAATCGCGACCATCGCCGAAGACAAATACATTCTGCGCCTGCAATTGCCCGAGCGCCATGCGCGGTTCATGCGCGCCGGCGACAAGGTCGAGATCGGCGCCCGGGGCCTCCATGAAGAAGCGGGCGGCGGACGCAAGCAGGGCCGCGTGCGCATCGTCTATCCCGAGATCCAGGGGGGGCGCGTCATTGCTGACGTCGACGTCCAGGGACTGGGCGATTATTTCGTCGGCGAACGCGCGCGCGTTTATGTCACGACGGGCAAGCGCGATACGATTATCATCCCGCGCGCCGCCGTCTATCGTCGCGCCGGCGTGGACTTTGTCCGCCTTGCCTCCGGCGAGGAAATCGTCGTGCAGCTTGGCGAGGCGCGCGGCGACGGCGTCGAGATTCTTTCCGGTCTTCACAACGGCGACGTGGTTTCGACGCCATGAGCGAAGAGTTTCGCCCGGGCATTTCGGGAACGCTGACGCGCGCCTTCATCAATTCGCCGCTGACGCCGCTGCTGCTGCTCGCCTCAATCCTTGTCGGGCTGATCGCGTTGCGCTCGCTGCCGCGCGAGGAGGAGCCGCAGATCTCCGTGCCGATGGTCGACATTATGGTGTCGGCCAATGGCTATAAGGCGGAAGACGCGATCGAACTCATCACCCGGCCGCTCGAAGACATCATCAAGGGCGTCAACGGCGTCGAGCATGTCTATTCTCAGACGCGCGATGACAATGTGGTCGTCACCGCGCGCTTTTACGTCGGCACGCCGCAGGACAATGCGGTGGTCCGCATCCACGAAAAGATACGCGCCAATATCGGCGATCTGCCGAAAGGCATTCCGGAGCCGCTGATCGTCGGCCGCGGCATCGACGACGTCGCGATCGTCGTGCTGACGCTTTCGGCGAAGCCGGAGCGCGCCGATCGGTGGACCGACAACGGCCTCTATCAGGTCGCTGAGGAATTGCAGCACGATCTCACCAAGGTCAACGACGTTGGCCTAAGCTATATCGTCGGCGGCAGTCCCAATCAGATCCGCGTAGAGCCAGATCCCGAACGCCTGTCGCAATATGGCGTGACGCTCAGCCAGCTTATCGACAAGCTGACCAACGCCAATCGTTCTTTCATGGTCGGCGCGTTTCGCGAAGACAATCGCGCCGTGCCTGTTGTCGCCGGCCAGACGCTACAAGGCGTGCCGGACGTCGGTCTGCTGCTGCTCACCACAAGGGACGGGCGGCCGGTCTATGTGAAGGACGTCGCCGACGTGCGCGTCGGCGCCGCCGAGCCCGACCGGCGTAGCTGGACGATGACGCGCAACGCCGCCGGCGGGCTCGATAAACGCCCCGCCGTTAGCATCGCCATCGCCAAGCGCAGGGGCGCCAACGCCGTGATCGTCGCCGACGAGATCATGCATCGGCTGGAGGCTGTCAAAGGCCGTATCGTCCCCGAGGATATCGAGATCGCGGTGACGCGCGACTATGGCGAGACCGCCACCGAAAAGGCCAATGAACTGCTGTTCCATCTCGCGCTCGCGACCGTCTCGATCGTCGCGCTGATCGTGGTGATGGTCGGCTGGCGCGAGGGCGTCGTCGTCTTGGTTATCATCCCGACGACGATACTGCTCACGCTCTTCGCCTCCTGGCTGATGGGCTATACCATCAATCGCGTCAGCCTGTTCGCGCTCATTTTTTCGATCGGCATTCTCGTCGACGACGCGATCGTCGTCGTCGAAAACATCGTGCGCCACTGGCATATGCGCGGCTCGCGCAGCCTGATCGACACGGCGGTCGAGGCCGTCGCGGAAGTCGGCAATCCGACCATTGTCGCGACGCTCACCATCGTCGCGGCGCTGCTGCCGATGATGTTCGTCTCGGGTCTGATGGGCCCTTACATGAGTCCCATTCCCGCGAACGCTTCGCTTGCGATGGTGTTCTCCTTCTTCGTCGCCATGACGATTACGCCGTGGCTTCTGCTCAAGATCGCCGGCAAGCGTTTTGAACATGAACGCGGCGACGGTGTCGACCACGCGCATGAACGCGGCGCCATGGGTAATTTCTACGTGCGCGTCGCGACGCCCTTGCTACAAGGTCGCAAGCGCTCGCAGCGGTTTCTTATCGGCGTTGGCGTCGCGACGCTGCTTTCGATGGGGCTTTTCGTGACGAAGACCGTGCGCGTGAAGCTTCTGCCCTTCGATAACAAGTCCGAGATCGCGGTGGTCGTCGATCTGCCGCGCGGCGCTTCGCTTGAAGAAACGGATCGGGTGCTGACGGCTGCGGCCGAGCGGCTGAAGGACATTCCAGAGCTTACCTCTGTTCAGTCCTATGCCGGCGCGGCGGCGCCCTTCAACTTCAACGGCCTCGTGCGTCACTACTACATGCGCAAGGCGCCCGAGATGGGCGATCTCGCCATCAATCTGCAGCCGAAAGGCGAGCGCAGCCGCCCAAGCCATGCGATTGCGCTCGATATTCGCAAGAAACTCGAAGGCCTGCCGGCGCCAGAGCACACCGCAATTAAGGTCGTCGAGGTGCCGCCGGGCCCGCCCGTGCTGTCGACCCTTCTCGCCGAAGTCTATGGTCCGGACGCGCAGTCGCGGCGCGATCTTGCGGCGAAAGTGCGCAAGGCTTTTGACGCGGTCGATTTCGTCGTCGATACGGACGATAGCTACGGCCAGCGCGCCGAACGCCTGCGCTTCGAGATCGACCAGGAAGCGCTCGAATATCACGGCGTCGAGGAACGCGCCGTCTACGACACGATCGGCGCTTTGGTCGGCGGCGTAAAGATCGGCTTTTCGCAAAAGGGCGGCGGCGCCAAGCCCGTCGACATTTCCGTCGCCTTGCCGCGCACGGCGATGACGCCAGGCGAACGCATCCTGTCGACGCCGCTGCCCGCCGGCGGCACCGTGCGCCAAGGCGCCAATGTCGAACTCGGCGATGTCGTCAAGGCGACGCGCGAACTCGGCTCCTATCCGATTTTCCGTCATAACGGCCGCTTCGCCGAAATGGTCAGCGCGGAGGTCGCCGGACGTTTCGAAGCGCCAATTTACGGAATGCTTGCGGTCGAGAACGAGATCGACAAGATCGACTGGGGGCCTTCGGGTCCGCCGACGATCAAATATCACGGCCAGCCGCTCGACGATTCACAGCCGACGCTGCTCTGGGACGGCGAGTGGGAAGTGACCTATGTCACCTTCCGCGACATGGGCGCGGCCTTCATGGTGGCGCTGCTCGCCATCTATCTCCTCGTCGTGGCGCAGTTCGGCTCGTTCAAACTGCCGCTCGTCATCCTGGCGCCGGTGCCGCTGACGCTCGTCGGCATCGTCATCGGCCATCTCTTGTTCAACGCCGCCTTCACCGCCACTTCGATGATCGGCTTCATCGCGCTCGCCGGCATCGTGGTGCGCAATTCGATCTTGCTCGTCGACTTCATTCGGCATTTGCGGGAGCGTGGGATGAGCTTGCGCGCCGCGCTGATCGAAGCGGGCGCCGTCCGCTTCAAGCCGATCTTTCTCACCGCCGCGGCGGCGATCATCGGCGCGGCCTTCATCCTCACCGACCCGATCTTTCAGGGACTCGCCATTTCGCTCGTCTTTGGCCTCGCCTCGTCGACGGCGCTGACCTTGCTTGTCATCCCTGCCATCTATGTCGTCTTGCGCGACGACGAAGTTAAAAGGAGAGCCTGATGATCGAAGACTGGGCGGCGCTCGCCAAGAAGCTCTCCGCCGACATCCGCGAATTGCGCGTCGGCTCGCCTGAGGTGATGAAAGCCTTCTCGGCGATGGCAATATCGGCGGGCGCGCAAGGCGCGCTCGACGCAAAGACAAAGGAACTGATCGCGCTTGCGGTCAGCGTCGCAGTCCGCTGCGACGATTGCATCGCTTTCCACGTCAAGGCCGCGTCGCAGCGCGGCGCGACGCGCGAGGAAGTGATGGAGACACTCGCCATGAGCATCTACATGGGCGCCGGACCGTCGGTGATGTATGCGAGCCACGCGCTCGCCGCCTTCACCCAGTTCGACGCCGAAAAGCAAGCCTGAGAAGAAAGGAACGAAAATGACCCTGGGCTCTCTCTTGTCGAAACTTGCTGGCGGCGGCGCGGCGCCAACGATCGAGCATGAAGATTTTTGCCGCGTCGTCGCGGACAAATCCTGCGCCATCGTCGACGTGCGCGAGCCGCACGAATATGGCGCCGGCCATGTGCCCGGCGCGAAGAACATGCCGCTCTCGAGCTTCGACGCCACGAAGCTTCCGAAGGGCGACGTTGTCCTTATTTGTCAGGCGGGCGGGCGTTCGGCCAAGGCCCTTGCGCAAGCGCAAAGCATAGGACGGAAGGATGTCTGTCATTACGCTCCGGGCACCGGCGGCTGGCGCGCCCGCGGCGGCGCGGTGGAGTGATACGGAATCCGTTTGAACGAGTCGGATGTCATTCCCGACGCGCGCAACGCGTGCGATCGGGAATCCAGAGCAACACCAGCGTTATTGGCTCGGCTCTGGATTCCCGGTCAGGCCTTCGGCCCTGCCGGGAATGACATGGTCCAAGCGAACGGATCAGCCGGAATCCATATCAGATCGTCAGTGCGACAGCGAGCGCAGCGCGCGGGAAGCAATCCAGACTCATGGCAGCGCCTATGGATTGCTTCGCCTGCGGCTCGCAATGACGAACCTTGCGCCAGTCCGGATTACGCCGCCTTACCAACTTTCGTCGCTTCCGCGACCTCGTTGATCTTGCCGGTCTTCACATCATAGATATAGCCGTAGATCGGGATATTCTTCGGCACGAGTGGATGCGAACGGATGCGCGCGACGTCCTGCGCGACGCTTTCCTCCTGATTTTTGATCGTATGCCATTTGATGAAGTGGCCAGCTGAGCAGCCGCCGCCATGTTGCGGATTCGACCAGTTCTTGCCGTCAAAACTCGCCGTCGCGAGATTGTCGTCCAACAACTCGCTCATGACCTCGTCGCAAAAAAGCTCCATGCCGCAATTGGTATGGTGAATGACGAACTACTCCTTGGTGCCGAGCAGCTTGTGCGAAATGACGAGCGAACGAATCGCGTCGTCAGATGCGCGCCCGCCGGCGTTGCGGATCACATGGGCGTCGCCTTCCGAGAGGCCCGCGTATTTCGCGGGATCAAGACGCGCGTCCATACAGGTCAGGATGGCGAAACCGCGCGCCGGCGGCAGCGCAAGTTCGCTCTTCTTTCCGAAACTGCCGGCATAAGCGTTGTTTGCGGCGACGACTTCATTGACGATCTGGCTTGCCATGTCTCTCTCCCTCGTTGCGCGTATTGCTTCAAAAATTTTTTGACCTTGCTCAACATTGGAGCGCTTCAGCTCCCTTTTCAAGCAAACAAGAGGCGCGATCTTCGTGACATAGTCCCTTGACGATCAGCGATATATATTTCGAGGACGTCGACAGTGATACTGTATAACGTTCGCGTAGACACGCTCGCTTTAGAGGAGATGGTTGTAACGAATGTCTGATCACGCGCATCTGTTCCCGGGTTTCGCTTCGCATTGGATCGATGCGCCGGCAGGAAAAATATTCGCCCGAGTTCATGGCGAAGGCCGTCCCCTGGTTCTGTTGCATGGTTTTGGCGAAACACATGTCGCCTGGCGCAAAATCGCCTCGGCGCTCGCCAAGCGCTTCACTGTCGTTGCGATGGATCTGCGTGGCTACGGCTGGTCGTCCGTCCCGGAGAGCGAAAAGGGCAAGAATTATACGAAGCGTGAAATGGCCGCAGACGTCATTGCGGTCATGGAGTCGCTCGGCCATGTGCGCTTTTCTCTTGTCGGTCACGACAGGGGCGCGCGCGTCGGCCAGCGGCTAGCGCTTGATCAACCGGGCCGGCTGGACCGGATTGCCTTCATCAATATCGCGCCGATCGATGATGCTTTCAGCGACGGAGATTTGCAGCGCGTCGGACGGGCGCGTTTCCTGGCGTCCGAGGCGCCGAAGCCTGAAGAGCTGATCGGCCTCGATCCGATCGGCTTTCTCGATGATGCGCTGATGAACGCAACAAAGGCGAAATCGCTCGAGATATTCGGAGCAGACGCCCTCGCCGCCTATCGCCAGGCCTTCAACGACCCGGCGCGCATTCACGCCTTCTGCGAAGATTTTCGCGCCGGGACGACCATCGATCGCGAGCATCTTGAGGCCGATCGCGCGGAGGGCCAGAAGCTCGTGATGCCAACGCTCATCATCGCAGGCGAAACGAGCTTCCCGGCGAACGGCCCCTCGCTTATTGCAGCCTGGCGCGAATGGGGCGACGATGTCGTCGAAGCGCGCGTTGACTCCGGCCTTTATCCTATGGAGGAAGCGCCCGCGGAGACGCTTGCCGTCCTGGAGGAATTTCTGTGAGTCTCTACCGCGGGAAGACCGTCGCGCTTGCGCTCGGCGGCGGCGGCGCCCGCGGACTCGCGCATATTTGCGTGCTTGAAGCGCTGGACGACATGGGCGTGCGCCCGGTCGCGATCGCCGGGGCGTCGATTGGCGCGATCATCGGCGCCGCCTATGCCGCAGGCTTCTCGGGCGTGGAGCTGCGCGCCCACACCCAAGCCATTCTCAAGAACCGCATCGGGCTGGCGCGTCGGCTGCTTCATGCGCGGGCGCGCGGAAAAAAGCGGCTCCTATCTCGCGTCGCGCATCCGCTGCTGTTCGATGGCGAGCGCTTTCTTCAGGCCTTTTGGCCTCACGGCATGCCAGAGCGTTTCGAAGAGTTGGGCATTCCTCTGCAGGTCGTCGCGACGGACTTTCGCCGGCGCGTCGAGGCGGTTTTCGCCACGGGGCCTTTGCGTCCGGCCGTGGCGGGGTCGATGGCGATCCCGGGCGTCGTGCGCGCCGCCGCTAGCGATCACGGCTATTTCGTCGATGGCGGGCTGGTTAATCCGCTCCCCTATGATCATCTCTGGGGCCTTGCCGACATCGTCATCGCCGTCGACGTCTCCGGCAATTTTGGCGTCGAGACCGGCAAGGGAGCGCCTTCCGCCTTCGAGACGATGATCGTTGCGAGCCAGATCATGATGAACGCGATCAGCTCGCGCATGATCGCCGAGCGCCCGCCCGATGTCTTGATCCGGCCCGAAGTGCATCAATATCTCGCGCTGGACCTTTTCAAGGCCTCGCGCATTTTCGCCGCCGGCGACGCCTGCCGCGACACGCTGCGCCACGGGCTGGCGCAGGCGGCGCAGCGGCTAGAAGCTCGGAGCAGGATCGTTTGAAACGGATCGAAGATGCGATCCGCTTCAAACGTGAATCCTGCTCCATCCCTTAAATCAGAGCGCGCTTTGAGCGAAAAACCGGATTCCACTTTTTCGCAGCGCGCTAGCGTCGCGCCTGAAAGAATTCGCGCAAGAGCTGCGCCGCTTCGCTCTCGCGAATGCCGCCATAGACTTCTGGTCGATGGTGGCATGTCGGCTGTGAGAAAAATCTCGGCCCGTGTTCGACCGCTCCGCCCTTTGGATCGCTCGCCGCATAATAGAGTCGCCGGATGCGCGCGAAGCTGATCGCGGCCGCGCACATGGCGCAGGGCTCGAGCGTCACATAGAGGTCGCATTCGACGAGGCGCTCAGAGCCGATCGCGGCGCAGGCTTCGCGAATAACGAGCATCTCGGCGTGCGCGGTCGGATCGCGATCGCGCAGCGTCCGGTTGCCTGCGGCCGCGATGACCTCGCCATTGCGCGCAAGCGCGGCGCCGACCGGGACTTCGCCCGCAGCCGCCGCGGCGCGCGCCTGCTCGAAGGCGGCGGCGAAAGGATCGTTGGCGTTCATACCCATCTCTTAAGCGATCGCGCTTCAAAGCGCGCGTGCCGCCTGCTATCAGAACCCATGAATGAAAAGAACCGAAATACCCGCTCCGGCTCCGCCGGCGGCGACCGGCCCTTACGCCGCCGCGCCAGGGAAACTCCGGCGCCTCATGCCGTCGGGCGCGAAGACGCAAGACCAGCAAAGCCGCGCTCGGATAAGCCTCGCTTTGACAAACCTCGCTTTGGGGAGCCCGCCTCGCGCGACTCCGAAAGCGCGCGCGCCAAATATCCCGCCAAGAAGCGCGGCGCCGCGCCTGATCCCGCGCCCCATGACAAAGCTTTCGAAGGCGAGCGAATCGCAAAGGTCATGGCGCGCGCCGGAGTCTGTTCGCGCCGTGACGCCGAGCGCTGGATCGCTGAAGGCCGCGTCGCCGTCAACGGCCGCGCGCTGACCAGTCCCGCCTTCAATGTGAGCGAAAGCGACAAGATCACGATCGACGGCGCGCCGATGCAGGCGCGCGAGCGCACACGGCTCTTTCTCTTCCACAAGCCTGCGGGCTATGTCACCACGGCGCGCGACGAAGAAGGCCGTCCCACCGTGTTCTCCTATCTCGAAGAGCGCCATCCTGATCTACCGAGACTCGTCAGCGTCGGCAGACTCGACATCAATACTGAAGGACTGCTGCTTCTCACGAATGACGGCGGCCTGGCGCGCACGCTTGAATTGCCCGCGACCGGCTGGACGCGGCGATATCGCGTGCGGGTGCATGGCGCGATCGATCAGGCGCGGCTCGATTCGCTACGCGACGGCGTGACGATCGAGGGCGTCAATTATGCGCCAATCGAGGCGCGGCTCGAACGCACGCAGGGGGCAAACGCCTGGATCGCGATGAGCCTCACTGAGGGCAAGAACCGCGAGATCAAGCGCGTCATGGCGCATCTGGGGCTCGATGTGACGCGATTGATTCGCGTGTCCTACGGGCCGTTCCAACTCGGCGATCTCGCGGAAGGCGTGGTCGAGGAGGTTCGGCTGAAAACGCTCCGGGAACAGTTGGGCAAGTCGCTCGCTGAACTTGCCGGCGCCGATTTCGCGACGCCGCTGCGCGAGAAGGCGCCGGCGGAACAGCAGGAGATGCGCGAACGCGCCGAGAAGCGTTCGCGCAAACATGTTTCGACGCTGCGCAAGGAACGTGATGAAGGGCGTGATGTTGGCCCTCGCGCGCGCGTTACGCGCGGCGCCGTCGCCGACCGCAAGGGCCGCGCCGTCGCCGTCGAGCGGGTGACGCCGGTTCGGCGCAAGGCGCAGGAGGAGACTCCGTCGCGCAACGCGCGGCGCTTCGAATCGATGCGCGGCGATGGCGCGCCTCGAGCGACGAAGGCGCGATCCGAGCGTCCAACGCGTGAAAGCAAGCCGCGCGAGGAGCCTTTCCTTCGCGAGGAGGGACGGCGACGCGACGACCGCACTGCGCACGAACAGCGCCGCGCGCCGCGCTTCGACGAACAAAGCGGCGCGCGTCCAACGGCGCGAACGGCGCGCGAGCATCGGTCCGAGAGGCGCGACGAACGTTCGCGCAGCACGCAGACATTCGAAAAGCGTTCGGACGACCGTGCGAGCGGTCAGAGAAATTATCGTGTGGCCAATCGAGATGACGCGCGTTTCGACAAGCGCCCGCCGCGTCGGGACGGCGACAAGGCTCGAGGGGATACGCACGGCGCCAGCGCGACGCGCCAGGAGCGGCCACAAAAATTCGACAAGCGTCCTTCCCACAGCAGCGAGCGAGAATTTCTGGCAGGCGGCCGCGCGCCCGGCGTGCGCAAATTTGAGCGGCCTGGCGCCGATATAGGCGCAAGGTCCTCGCGAAGCGGCGGCCCGTATAAGGGTCCGCACAAAGGTCCGCGCAGCGGACCAGGTAAAGGTCCCGCTGGCGGCCGAGGCGCGCCGCGCAAAGGACCTACGAAAGGGCCGCGCAAACCGCGCGGCGCATAAGCCATGCGGATCGTCGGCGGCGCCCTGCGCGGTCGAGCGCTCACCGGACCTCGTTCACAGGCGATCCGACCGACGTCCGAACGGCTGCGCGAGTCCGTTTTCGACATCCTCGCGCATCGCTTCAACGACGCGGTTACCGACGCGAATGTCATCGACCTTTTTGCCGGCGCCGGCGCGCTCGGCCTTGAGGCGCTGTCGCGCGGCGCCGCCCGCACGCTTTTCGTCGACGATGGAACAGAGGCGCGCGCTTTGTTGCGCGCCAATATCGAAGCGTTGGGACTTGGCGGCGTCACGCGCATCTTTCGCCGCGACGCCACGAAGCTCGGGGCCGCGCCGCCGGGCGAACTATTTTCGCTCGCCTTTCTCGATCCGCCCTATGGCAAAGATCTCGCGACGCCATCGCTCATCGCCCTCGTCGAGGGCGGCTGGCTTGCGCCGGGAGCAACCGTTGTCATCGAGGAAAGCGCCAAAGCGCAGATCGATTTGCCGCCATCTTTCGTGCGCGAAGACGAACGCCGCTATGGCGACACGCAATTCATCTTCGCGCGTTACGTTCCTTAGCGATCAGAGAACGCCATCGCCTCATTCGAAGGCGACCTGGACTTTCGTCACCGCGCGATCGAAAAGGCCCGTCGGTAGATAGCATAATGGATTTGTCGCGAGCGGCGCTTCCTTGCAGTGCTCGTGATCGGTCGTCCAGGCATAGCCCGACCGCGCCATGCAACCCAGAATGTATTTGCGAATAAGGTGATTTGCATCGAAGCGGCGATTTTCGGGATATGCCGACTCGCCGTCCAATTCGCAGGCCGAAGTCTGTATCTGTTGCGCCTTGTAAAACGACGAACTGGAGCCGATCAATCCGGCTTCGGCGCCGACGACCATCCCCATTCCACCGAGAAAGGCGGTAACCGCCGTCACCTTGCTTGCCCTAAACTGCACGTCGAGCAATGAGAGCACGCCGAAAGTCGCCAAAGCGACGCCCACAAAGACCAACACGAGAATCATGCTTCGTTCTCCACGTCAGAGTAGTTCTGCTGGCGCCGTCCCTGACGAAAGGCGGAACGCATAGCAATGCCGCGGACAGCGCTGCGCACAGACGATCCTTGCCTTTCGTTCGACACGCTTGGCGTCGACGAAAGAGCGCAACGAACTCATTGATGGATTGTGTGTCTCTAACGCGCCGCAGTCTGCGACTTAGTCACGAGCCTCTATGCTTCGTTTCGAAGCGCAAGCGGCGCTTTCAAAGTTTCTTCTTCAGTTCATAAAGCGCCGCGAGCGCTTCACGCGGCGTCATCTGATCAGGATCGATTTCTCTAAGCGCGTTGCGCAGCGTGTCCTTCAGCGTCGGCGCGTCAGCGGCGCGCGCAAAGAGCGGGAGATCGTCGATCAATGTTTCGACCGGAACGCGACGATCAGCCGCTTCGAGTTCCGCGAGGATGGCGTGCGCGCGGGCGACGACGCCTGCCGGAAGTCCCGCGAGTTGTGCGACATGCACGCCATAGGAGCGGTCCGCGGCGCCTTTGATCACTTCGTGTAAAAACACGATATCGCCCGCGTGATCCGTCACCTTCATCGTCAGATTGACGAGACGCGGCAATCTTTTCGCAAGTTGCGTCAATTCATGGAAATGCGTGGCGAAGATCGCGCGCGAGCGATTGACTTCATGCAGATGTTCGATTGTCGCCCAGGCGATCGACAGCCCGTCGAATGTCGCCGTGCCGCGCCCGATTTCATCGAGAATAACGAGCGAGCGCGGCGTCGCGCAATTCAAGATCGCCGCGGTTTCAACCATCTCGACCATGAAGGTCGAGCGACCGCGGGCGAGATCATCCGAAGCGCCGACTCGCGAGAATAGCCTGTCGATGACGCCGATGTGGGCGGATTGCGCGGGAACGTAAGAGCCGGTCTGCGCCAGGAGCGCGATGAGCGCGTTCTGACGCAGATAGGTCGACTTGCCCGCCATATTCGGGCCAGTGACGACCGCGATCCGTCCGCCATCGGTTCCTCCGAGATCACAGTCGTTCGCAGCAAAGGCCTTGCCTTGCGATTGTAACGAGCCTTCGACCACCGGATGACGACCGCCGACGATCTCAAAATCGAGCGAAGCGTCAATCATTGGACGCGTCCAGCCGCGCTTCTCTGCGACTTCGGCAAGCGCGGCATATAAGTCGAGCCGCGCGAAAGCCTCGGCGAGGCGCTGCAAGTCTTCGGCCTGCGCACAAACCTCGTCTGACAGCGCATCAAAGATCGCCAATTCGCGCGCTAACGCGCGGTCGGCGGCCGAAGCGATCTTGGCTTCAAGTTCGATGAGTTCGCGCGTGGAAAAACGCATCGCGTCAGCCATTGTCTGGCGATGCGTGAAGGTCGCCTCAAACGGGGGCCGCAGTAGCTTCTCGCCATGAACGAGCGAGACTTCGAGAAAAAAGCCAAGAAAATTGTTGTGCTTGATCTTCAGCTTCGTTTCGGTGAGCTCGGCGTAACGTCCCTGCAGCTCAGCGATCACCTTGCGGCTTTCATCGCGAAGGCGTCTTGCTTCGTCCAACTCGGCGTCTCTGCCCTCGCGAATGAAATCGCCATTGCGCTTGTCGAGCGGCAGGCTGTCTCTCAAGCTTGCGGCTATTCGGCCGGCGAGCACAGCATCGGCTTGGGAAAGCGCTTCCGTTTCCGCCGCGATCTCAGGTGGGAGATCGAACTGCGCAAAAAGGAAGGCGATATCCTTCGCGGCGTCGAGCGCGACGCCGACGCTTGCGAGATCGCGTGGTCCTCCTCGCTCTAATGAAAGGCGCGACAGCGCCCGGGAAAGGTCCGGGGCGCGCGCAAGCTTCGCGCGAAGCGCGCCGCGAAAATCCGATCTTTCGAGGAAGAAATCGACGGCGTCGAGCCGCGCTATGATGGCTCGCGGGTCTGTCAGAGGCGCGGCAATTCGCTCCGCTAAAAGCCTCGCGCCGGCAGGCGTGACGGTGAGATCGACGACCGACAGCAGCGAGCCTTCGCGCGCGCCTGAAAGCGTCCGCGTAAGTTCGAGATTGGCGCGCGTTGCGGCGTCGATTTCGAGCGTCGTCAGTTCGCGCAGGCTCATCGGACGCGAAAGCGCCGGGCGCTGCTCCTTTTGCGTGCGCTCGACATAGAGGATCGCCGTTGCGGCGGCGGCGAGTTCGGCCGCGCTCAATGCGCCGAATCCGTCGAGCGTCGCAACCGCATAGAAATCCATAAGGCGTCGCGCAGCATCAGCGCTGTCGCCGATATCGCGGCCGATCGGCGCGATAGGGATGCCTGCCGCCTCAAAAAGCGCCGAAAGCGAAGGCTGCCTGCATAGCGCATCGGCCGCGACGATTTCCCTCGGCTCCAGACGCGCGATCTCGGCCCCAAGCCCATTTTCTTCGCGCTCGCAAACGGTGAATGCGCCCGTTGAAATATCAACGCTCGCAAGCCCATAGCGCCATTGGCCGTCTTCGCCCCGCAAGCGCGCCACCGCCAAAAAAGCATTAGGCTTCGCCGGATCGAGTAGCGTGTCCTCGGTGATGGTGCCAGGAGTGACGAGCCGCACCACGTCGCGGCGGACCACCGATTTTGCGCCGCGTTTCTTCGCTTCGGCCGGATCTTCGATCTGCTCGCAGACGGCGACGCGATGTCCGAGCGCAATGAGTTTTTGCAGATAATCATTAGCGCGCTCCACCGGCACGCCGCACATCGGAATATCTTCGCCAAGATGTTTGCCGCGTTTGGTGAGCATGATGCCGAGCGCGCGCGACGCCGTTTGCGCGTCCTCGAAAAACAGCTCGTAGAAATCGCCCATGCGATAGAAGAGCAGGCAATCGGCGTTGGCCGCCTTGATCTCGATATATTGCGCGATCATCGGCGTCGCGCGCGCCGCGGCCTTGTCGTCAGAATTTGGCGCAGGAGGCGGCGCGGCGTGTTTCATCGGCGCCAGTGTAACGGCCTCGCGGCGTCAGCGCCACGCGGGGCGACCACTTGCATGTGGACGACATATTTTCCTGCACATAGATTGGTCTTGCAGTCGTTTTGCATCATTATTGGAGAGTTCGATGATTGCCGCCGCCCACCGAATTGTCGCAATTACCGCGACCGCCGCTTGGCTTTGCTCAGCTGCCATCGCGGCAGAGCGTGTCGCGCCGGAATTGGCGATTCCCTGGCAGGTCGACAAACATCCCTTCGCGGCGAAGAAAGCGAATGAAGCCTTCAGCGGCTTTGCCTGCGCAACGGCCGGCATATGCGTGCTCGCGGTCGATGAAGGCCGCCAAGGAGCCTTCATGCGGATCAAAGGCGAGCGGCTTGTCTATGTCGGCAAGCCGTTTGAATTCGACGAGGTGAAGAAAGAGCTCGACGCCGAAGCGGCCGCCGTTGACGATTCCTATTTTTACGTCACCGGGTCTCACGCGGCGAAACGCGAAACATGTTGCGACAATCCAGACAGCCGAAGGATTTTCCGGCTGACCGTCGACGGGAACGGCGATCTCGGAACAATTGCGCATAGCGAGCGCTTGTGGGACGCGATGCGTAACCTTCCCGAACTTGCATCCTATGTCGTTCCGGGCGACTGCCGCTGCGATGCGGCCCCGGGCCGTAACCGCGCCGATATCGAGGGCATGGCCGCCGCGAACGGCCGGCTGTTTTTCGCTTTACGCGCGCCGAATGTGGAAGGAAACGCCTATATCGTCGGCGTCGACGCCAAGGCGCTTTTCGAAGGCGGCGATCTTAGACCGTCTCTTACTAAGATTCATTTGGGCGCTGACAAGGGCTTTCGGGACCTCGCGATTGCTGACGGCGAAGCGCTCGCTCTTGTTGGTCCGAGCGATAGCGGGTCGGCCGGAGAATTTTCGATCGTCGAATTGCCGGGGCTAACGAAAGGCGCGCCCGTTCAGGCAAAGGAACTCGCAAGGCTCGACCTCAGCGCGGTCAGATTAAAGAAAGGCGAGCGGCTCAAACCGGAAGCCATCACGCCGCTCGACATAAAACCTGGGCGCTATCGATTGCTCGTGCTCTCGGATGGTGGAGAAGACGGCGCGCCGCTCGTCTTCAACATTCCGCGCGCTCCCTGAAAGAAAGGCGCCGGACGAGGCGTCTTCCAGGGCTTTGCTGGGCGCCGTCGGCTTGAGGCGAAGGCGCTTGTGAAGGCGTCCACGCTCCGGTTATGGTCGCCGCGCTGCATCAGCAAAGGGGCGAATATGGCCGACGACATGGCGGAGAATCGGGCGGAAGGAGAACAGCGCGCGACGATTTCGGACAAGGAGGCGCTGCTCTTTCATTCGCGCGGCCGGCCCGGAAAGCTCGCGGTCGTCGCCTCGAAGCCGATGGCCACTCAACGCGATCTATCGCTCGCCTATTCGCCGGGCGTCGCCGCGCCTGTGCTCGCCATCGCCAAAGATCCCTCAGCAGCCTTCGATTACACGACGCGCGGTAATATGGTCGCCGTCATCACCAACGGCACCGCCATTCTCGGGCTTGGCGATCTCGGCGCGCTGGCGGCGAAGCCGGTCATGGAAGGGAAAGCCGCGCTGTTCAAGCGGTTCGCTGACATCGATTCCATCGATCTCGAGATCGACGCCAAGGACGTCGACGAATTCGTCAACGCCGTGCGCTATCTCGGGCCCTCATTTGGCGGGATCAATCTCGAAGATATCAAGGCCCCCGAATGCTTCGTCATCGAGGAGCGGCTACGCGACCTCATGGACATTCCGGTCTTTCACGATGATCAGCATGGCACGGCAATTATTTCCGCCGCTGGGCTTCTCAACGCGCTGCTGCTGACCGGACGCGACATCAAAACAGCGAAACTCGTCTGTAACGGCGCTGGCGCGGCAGGCATCGCCTGCCTCGATCTCGCTAAGGCGCTCGGGTTCGATCCGCGCAACGTCATCCTGTGCGACACCAAGGGCGTCGTCTATCGGGGCCGCCAGGAGGGCATGAACCAGTGGAAGAGCGCGCACGCCGTCGACACCAAGGCGCGCACGCTCGCCGAAGCGATTGAAGGCGCGGACATATTCTACGGACTTTCCGTCAAGGGCGCGCTGACGCCGAAAATGCTTCGCAGCATGGCGGACGATCCGATCGTTTTCGCCATGGCGAACCCAGATCCAGAAATCACCCCGGAAGAAGCGCGCGCCACACGCGCCGACGTGATCATCGCCACGGGGCGTTCCGACTATCCCAATCAGGTCAATAACGTTCTCGGATTTCCGTATATTTTTCGCGGCGCGCTCGACGTTCGCGCGCGCACCATCAACATGGAAATGAAGATCGCCGCTACACATGCGCTCGCCGAACTTGCGCGGGAAGACGTGCCTGACGAAGTGGCGAACGCCTATCGCGGCGCGCGTCCGCGTTTCGGGCGCGACTATCTCATCCCGGCGCCCTTCGATCCGCGATTGATTTCCGTTATCCCGCCTGCAGTGGCGCTCGCGGCGATGGATGCCGGCGTCGCGCGGCGGCCGATCGTCGACATGAAGGCCTATCGCGCCGAACTATCGGCGCGCCGCGATCCGATCGCGGGACTGATGCAGACGATTCACGAACGCGTGCGACGCGATCCGAAACGCGTCGTCTTCGCCGAGGGCGAAGAGGAACAGGTCATCCGCGCCGCGCTTTCCTTCGTCCACCAAGGTTTTGGACGCGCCGTGCTTGTCGGACGAGAGGATCGCGTCAAAGAAGCGGCGGCGAACGCCGGCCTCGAACTGCCGCCCGAGATCGAGATCCACAACGCCAAGCTCTCTCACCGCAATGCCGTCTATGCGCAGTTCCTGTTCGAACGCCTGCAGCGCAAGGGCTTTCTGATGCGCGACTGCCAGCGGCTGATCAATCAGGACCGCAATCATTTCGCCGCGGCGATGGTGGCGCAGGGCGACGCCGACGCCATGGTGACAGGCGTGACCCGCAATTTCTCCCATGCGCTCGAAGACGTGCGTCGCGTTGTCGACGCCAAGCCCGGCCACCGCGTGATCGGCGCTTCGCTCATTCTGGCCAACGGCCGCGTCGTCGTCGTCGCCGATACGGCCATCACGGAAATGCCTGACGCCGAGGAACTAGCCGAAATCGCTATTGAGGCGGCGGGCGTGGCGCGCCGCATCGGCCTCGAGCCGCGGGTCGCCATGCTCGCCTTTTCGACATTCGGCTATCCGCCGGGCGAACGTACGGCGCGCGTTCATCAGGCGGTCAATGTGCTCGACCGGCGTCGCGTCGATTTCCAGTACGAGGGCGAGATGGGCGCGGACATCGCCCTCAACAGGGAGTTGATGAGCGCCTACCCATTCTCCCGCCTCAGCGATACGGCGAACGTGCTTGTCATGCCGGCGTTTCATTCGGCGGCTATTTCGACAAAAATGTTACAGGAACTGGGCGGCGCGACCGTGCTCGGGCCGCTGATTGTCGGACTCGACAAACCGATCCAAATCGTCCAACTCGGCGCGACGGACACTGAGATCGTCAATATGGCGGCGCTCGCCGCCTTTGGCATCGGAGGGTAGCTGTCCTTTGCGTCCGGGAATGCAACCGCTCACAGCGGCGAACGACGACGATTTCCTTCCAGGAGGCGCAGACGGGACTGTTTAGGCGACGCGCGATGCGCGTTCTCCCGACAGTCCCATTCTCGCTCTTTTAGGCGTGGACCGCGCCGGATCAGCGGATCGCGCCGGGGTTACCAGAGAGGCGATTGATGAACATTACGATGATTGGTTCGGGCTATGTGGGTCTGGTCTCGGGCGCGTGTTTTGCTGACTTTGGCCACAACGTCATTTGCATCGACTCGGATGCGAACAAGATCGAACGCCTCAAGGCCGGTGAAATTCCGATTTACGAACCCGGCCTCGACGAACTCGTCGCCAATAATGTCGAACAGAACCGCCTCTCCTTCACTACTGAACTTGAATCCTCGGTAAAAGGCGCGGACGCCGTGTTCATCGCGGTCGGCACGCCGTCGCGGCGCGGCGATGGACATGCGGATTTGTCCTTCGTCTACGCCGCCGCGCAAACGATCGCCAAGGCGCTCGAAGGATTCACTGTCGTCGTCAACAAATCGACGGTTCCAGTCGGCACCGGCGACGAAGTCGAGCGGATCATTCGCGAGGTCAATCCGAAGGCGGATTTCACCGTCGTGTCCAATCCTGAATTCTTGCGCGAAGGCGCGGCGATTGAAGATTTCAAACGTCCCGACCGCGTCGTCATTGGGATCGAAGATCCGCGCGCCCGCGAAGTGATGGAGGAAATCTACCGCCCCCTGTCGCTCAACGCGCCGCCGCTGGTCTTCGTCGGTCGGCGAACGTCGGAACTCACCAAATACGCCGCCAACGCCTTTCTCGCGACGAAGATCACCTTCATCAACGAGATCGCCGATCTCTGCGAGAAGGTCGGCGCCGACGTGCAGCAGGTCGCGCGCGGCATCGGGCTCGACAAGCGCATTGGCGCGAAATTTCTGCATGCCGGCCCGGGCTATGGCGGCTCCTGCTTTCCGAAAGACACTTTGGCGCTGATCAAGACCGGTCAGGACGAGGGCGCCAGCTTACGCATTGTCGAGACGGTCGTCGCCGTCAATGACGCGCGCAAACGCGCGATGGCCCGCAAGGTGATCAATGCGCTCGGGGGCTCGGTGCGCGGCAAGAAGATCGCGTTGCTGGGGCTCGCCTTCAAGCCCAATACCGACGACATGCGCGACGCGCCGTCGCTCGCCATCGTCGCTTCGCTTGCGGGCGACGGCGCGCAAGTGCACGCCTATGACCCTGAAAGCATGGAGCAAGCGCGCCCCTTGATGCCGGAAGTGACGTTCCACGACGACGTCTATTCGGCATTGGAAGGCGCCGACGCGCTCGCCATCGTCACCGAATGGGACGCCTTTCGCGCGCTCGATCTCGACCGGGTGAAGGCTCTCCTGAAACAGCCGATCATCGTCGATCTGCGCAACGTCTATCGTCCCAGCGACGTGCGCAAGCGCGGCTTCACTTATGTGAGCGTCGGAAGGGCGTGAAGAGAGGCAGTCCGTTGGCGGCGGCGTCATGCCCGCGCTCGTCGCGGGCATCCGCGCCGAAGAACGGCGCGCTACTTAAGTGAGCGCGACAAGAATTATTGCCGCACAAGGATGGTTTTTGGCGCTGCGCTGCTGGATGGCCGGGACAAGCCCGGCCATGACGCTTCTATGGCGACAGACGAGCGATTAGCCTACTGCGCCGCGAGTTTGATCTCGGGATAGGCGCACTTCTCGTCGCTCTTCTCCTCGACATGGAGATGCGACGGCGGCTCGACGAAGGGAATCCCCAACGTCTGCCAGACATCGACGAGAGACTCGACGAGATTCGCGATATGCGCATGCGTGTGGCGCGGCGTCGGCGTGACGCGCAGCCGCTCGCTCCCCTTCGCGACGGTCGGATAATTGATCGGCTGAATATAGATGGAGTGGCGTTGGAGCAGCAGGTCGCTCGCAGCCTTGCAGAGCTCCGCGTCGCGCACCATCACCGGCACGATATGCGAGCCGTTTTCGAGCAAGGGCAGGCCGGCGGCGGCGAGCGCGTGCTTGGTGATATGCGTGGCGCGCTGATGCGCCGCGCGCAAATCCGGCCGGCGTTTCAGCAGACGCACGGCGGCGCAGGCGGCGGCGGCGACCGCCGGCGGCAGCGCCGTCGTGAAGATGAAAGACGCCGCATAGGACCGAATAGCGTCGATGACGACGGAATCGCCGGCGATATAGCCGCCCATCGTGCCAAAGCCCTTGGCGAGCGTGCCCTCGATCACATTGACGCGGTCCATCACGCCTTCACGTTCGCAGACGCCACCGCCGCGCGCGCCATACATGCCGACCGCATGCACCTCGTCGACATAGGTCATCGCGCCGTAGCGCCCGGCGAGCGCGACGATGTCGGCGACCGGCGCAATATTGCCGTTCATCGAATAGAGGCTTTCGAAGACGACAAGCTTGGGACGCTCGCCCGCTTCGATCAGCAGCTCCTCGAGATGCGCAAGATCGTTGTGGCGGAATATCTTCTTTTCGGCGCGGGAGCGCTTCACGCCTTCGATCATCGAATTATGATTCGAGGCGTCGGAGAGAATGACGCAATTGGGCAGGAGGTCGGCGATGGTCGAGATCGCCGCGAGATTGGAAATCCAGCCTGAGGTGAAGACGAGCGCGGCTTCCTTGCCGTGCAGATCGGCGAGCTCGCGCTCAAGCTCGACAATGGCGTGGCTGGTGCCGGAAATATTGCGGGTGCCGCCCGCTCCGGCGCCGACCCTCCCCGCCGTGTCAACCATGGCGGCGATCACGTCCGGATGTTGGCCCATGCCGAGATAGTCGTTGGAGCACCAGATGGTCACCGGCTCGACCGAGCCGTCTTCACGATGCCAGTTCGCCAGCGGAAAAGCTTCGACGTCGCGCTCCAGATGCGCAAAGACGCGGTAGCGGCGCTCGTCCTTAAGACGGGAGACGGCGGCCTCGAAGTAACGCCGATAGACCATGCTCCAACCCTTTGATTTTTCTTTTGCCCCGGAGTCAGACGACAAGGCCCCGTCCTGCCTGCCGTCTAGTTTGGACGGTTTCTTACATAGCCGATCCGCGACTGGAAGGCGAGTGGCCGAATGACGCGCCCGCGCCTCTTTTCTTGTGAAACGCCGGGCCACAGGACAAGAAAATGATGGCGCCACGAAGGGGCTTAGCCCCATCCGCAGGAGCTTGCCCGTCCGCCTTCAGCGAGGCTTTATCCCATGGTTTGCTTTATTACATGACCCTCAGCCTCGCCTGCGGTAACGAAAAGACCGGGAGTGTGTATGACGGCGATGAAGCTCTATACAAAAAAAGGCGACCGGGGCCAGACCAGTCTTTTCTCGGGCCGACGGGCGGCGAAGTTCGATCCGCGCGTGGCCGCGGTCGGCGATCTCGATGAATTATCGGCGAGCCTCGGGCTCGCGCGCGTCGCCTACCCCGATGCCAACGATCTTTTGTGCAGGGCGCAAAAGGCGCTTTACACAATCAGCGCCATCGTCAGCGCGGAAGGACGGCAGATCGACCTTAAATTCGACGACGCCGAGATCGAAGCGCTCGAAGCCGAGATCGATCGCGCTACGGACGCCCTGCCGCCGCTGCGCGACTTCATCTATCCGGGAGAGGGAGAGACGAGCGCGCGTCTCCACATGGCGCGCGCTGTCGCGCGGCGCGCCGAGCGCAGCCTCGCCGCGCTCGAAGAGCCGCCGCCGCCAGAGAATGTTCTCGCCTATCTCAATCGCCTGAGCGATCTGCTGTTCGCCTTGGCGCGGCTTGCCGATCAGCAAAGCGGACACTCGGATCGGATGCTCGGCGGCTGAGGATTTTTCGAGCGGCGGCCGCTTCGCTCAGAAGCCGACGTTGAGGAGTGTCCCGGCGCCGGATCTCCAAGTTTGCACTATGTATGGGCGCCGCTTTCTCAGTATTTGCGGCTGAGGCTAACGCTGAAACCGCGAGACTCGCCCTGATAGAGCGCGTAGTCGGATGCGAAGTTCAGACGGTTCGTGAGATGTGAATCATGCACGACGTTGTCATCATCGGAGGCGGGCACAATGGCCTTGTTTGCTCCGCCTATTTGGCGATGGCGGACCTCAAGGTCATCGTGCTCGATCAGCGTCCTGTGGTCGGAGGAGCCGCCGTCACGGAAGAGTTCAGTCCCGGCTTTTTCAATTCGGTCGCATCTTATACCGTCTCCCTTTTGAACCCGAAGATCATTCGCGACCTCGATCTCGCAGCCCACGGTCTGCGCATCATCGAGCGTCCGATTTCCAATTTCCTACCGCTGGAGGACGGACGCTTTCTAAAGGTCGGTGGCGGCCAAACGAAACAGCAGGTCGCAAAATTCTCGCAGAGGGACGCAGATCGTCTGGGTGATTATCAAGCGCGCCTTGATGCAGTCGCCGATGTCCTGCGCGCCACCGTACTCGAGACGCCACCGAATGTCGTTGAGGGCAGCCCATTTGCCGCAATTGCCGAATTGATCAAGGCTGGCAGGATAGGCAATAGAATTCGAGCGCTCGGACTCGACCTCCAACGGGATTTTCTTGATCTCCTTACGGCCTCCGCCGGCGATTTCCTCGACGGCTGGTTCGAAAGCGCGCCGATAAAGGCTGCTTTCGGCTTCGACAGCATCGTCGGCAATTTTGCGAGCCCTTACGCCGCCGGCTCGGCCTATGTTCTGCTGCATCACTGCTTTGGCGAGGTGAATGGAAAAAAAGGCGTGTGGGGCCATGCGATTGGCGGCATGGGCGCGATTACCCAGGCGATGGCGAAAGCCGCGGTCGCTCATGGCGTGGATATCAGACTTGCGACACGGGTGCGCCGAGTCATTGTCGAGAATGGACGCGCCGTCGGCGTTGAGACGGACAAGGGCGAAACCATCCGCGCCGCGGCCGTCGCCGCAGGGATTAATCCCAAGCTCCTCTATCTTGACCTCGTCGACTCGCTCGATCTGCCCGAGGAATTTCGGCGGCGCATGAAAAACTGGCGTTGCGGCTCGGGCACATTTCGCATGAATGTCGCGCTTTCCGAATTACCCGATTTCACTGCATTGCCAGGACGCGCCTATGCGGAGCACCACGCGTCGGGCATCATCATCGCTCCGAGCCTCGCCTATATGGAGCAAGCCTACTTCGACGCACGTTCCTTTGGATGGTCGCGCCGTCCCGTTATCGAACTGGTCATCCCTTCCACAATCGACGACTCGCTCGCGCCTCGCGGACACCATGTCGCGAGCCTGTTTTGCCAGCATGTCGCCCCGCAACTGCCTGGAGGTTCGTCATGGGACGATCACCGTGAAACCGTCGCCGATCTCATGATCGACACGGTCGACGATTATGCGCCGAACTTCCGGCGCTCGGTGTTGGCGCGCCAGATCTTCTCTCCTCTCGACCTCGAAAGAACATTCGGCCTCATCGGCGGCGACATCTTCCACGGATCGCTCGATCTGAGGCAAATCTTCTCGGCGCGTCCGATGTTGGGCCACGCGGATTATCGGGGTCCGATCGCGGGCCTCTATTTGTGCGGCTCGGGCGGCCATCCAGGCGGGGGCGTCACAGGCGCGCCTGGCCACAACGCCGCCCGCGAAATCCTGCGCGATTTCAGGCGCAAGGGCGTCGCCCCGACGCTTGGTCGACGGTGATCAGCAATTGCGCGCAGGCAGCCTCCTGGTCTGCGCCAATGAACTCAATGTTTTTCCTGGGATGAATGACCGCGATCGATCAATTGGAGCTGGCGTTTTATCAAGGTTCGGAAATGCGCCGCCTTCTCGGTGGGCACAGCGTAAATTGCCATAGCAAAACCTATCGCTGCAGCGACAGAGGCCGTGATCAGGATAGAAATGAGCCAGCGCATTATTTTGCGCGCCGTTCCGACATGAGGGGTCTCGCCATTTCTGACTGCGCTGACTGCGATACGCTCTCTCTGAAGTCCTTCTCCTTCATCGCGTCCTACGGTTTCGGCCTCCTTTCGCTCAGGCCATTGGTCGCTGCCGTGGCTTATGGCTTCTATCTCTTGAGATACGGCTTTTGCCTGGACAAACTCAGGTTGTTCTCTTGCGCGCCAGTCCTCGTTTCTTTGTTGAGAAGCGGCAACGGTGGAATTGCTAAAAGAAGCCTCTTCGTCGTGCGGCTTTTCCTGTCGTGGCGAGACGCGCGCCGTCGCCTCGATCATTTCTTTCAGGCGGCGCTCTTCTTCTCTTTGTTGCAGAGCGGCGAATCTCTGTTCCAAAGCGGCAAGTCTTTGTTCCAGAGTGGTGAACCTTTTTTGCAGAGCTGCGATAGTCCAATCGCTGCGGAGCGTCTCGTTGCCGCGAGGCGCTTCTTTATTTGAGGGGACAGGAGCCGCCTCATTCTGCTGTCTCCTCCGGCGCTCTTCTTCCCTTTGTTTAAACGCGGCGAGAGTCCAGTCGCTGAGAAGAATCTCGTTCATGCCTCATTCCCGTTCTTCGGCCTCTAATTCGTCACCAGACTAAAAGTGTGGCGTGGCATTGTCAGCGGTCAAATAATTCTGTCCTTTTCTGGGAGAATCGCGCCGCTCACGTCTGAAATCGCCGAATCTGGAGGGCTTTCAGCCTAGCTCAGGGCCTTACGGATTTGAGATTTCGAACCAGCTCAACGGGCGCAGGCGTTGCGCTTCGCTTTTAGAATTCAGGAGGACGAGAGGTGGGACGGGATTTCGCGGCATTCTTCGCGCCGTTCGCGCTGCTGCTTGGCGCTGGCCTCATCGCCGTCGGCGTCTTGTCGCTACTCGGCGCGCATTTTCTCGCCAGCGTTTGGCGCGAACGCATCGCCCTCGCCCTTGGGCTCGCGCTCATCGTCGCTACAGAAATCGCCTTCGCTTTTAGCGGTATGAGCCTTCGCTTTCTCAACGGTCAGAGAGCAGACGTTCTCCAGTGCCGGCTGGAGGCGGAAACGAATTTCCCGCTGGAGCGGCACAAGAACAGTCCAATCATCAACGACGACATCATCGCCTGCATGAAGCGAAATGGATACGAATGGACCTCGGACCATCGGCGCTGCCGGGAAGCGCCGGTTGCAACCAATCCCTTCTGCTATCTTCCGACAAAAGGGTTCGACCGCTGGTTCACGCGCCTACAAATGGCGCTAGAGTAAACCCCACAAGGCCAAGAGGCGGTCGGCTCTCTTGACGAGAAAAGTCAGTAACTTTTTAAGGAAAACAAGCGGCCTCCGTCGTAGCGAGAGACACGGCGAATGATATGGCTTGCGTAGCGTCACGGCTCTCGAAGAGCCGCCGCCGCCCGAGAATGTTCTCGCTTTTCTCAATCGCCTGAGCGATTTGTTGTTCGCATTGGCGCGGCTCGCGGATCAGCAAAGCGGACACGCGGACCGGATGCTGGGCGGGTGAGGCTTATTCGAGCAGTGGAGGCTGCTCCGCGCCAAAAGCTGACATCGAACCCTTAGAGACGAGCTGTGATGTTTCTGCATCACTGTCGAGAAAAGCACGCATGACGAATAGAGCTCCATCCAATCGTATTGACTTAAAAATCGCATTTTGCGCTTACTGTTAGCGACGGTTCCCGCAAGGGATCAATAGGGAATGCGGTGAGCGCATCGTCGCGCAATGCCGCTGCTGCCCCCGCAACTGTGAGCGGCGAGTCAAAGACCAAAAAAGCCACTGGAGCCAATGTTCCGGGAAGGCGGCCTTTGAGCGAGGACCCGCGAGCCAGGAGACCTGCCGTCATTCGTGGTCACGCGCGAAAGCGTCGGGCGGGGTGCACCGATGCGGGTGAAGCCCATCTTGGCGCTTGCGCGCTTAAATGGGCGTGGCCCGTTGCAGTGACGGTCGAAGGTTGCTGCGAGCTTTGCAATGCCAGTTCATTCAGCCGGGGTGCGCCTTATTTCGATACTCGCGGCGCTCTCTCCGTTAACTGCGCTAGCGCAGACCGCGCTCCCCACAATACAAGTCGGCGCGCATCGTGCCGCCCCTACGGCTCACTCTCATGCGCCCGCGCGGGAACCAGCACGCGCTCATGCGTCGCCGCAACCGCCGCGCGCTTCACCGGTTATCGCCGCAGTCGGCGAGCCCGGACCCAAACCGCCGCCGATCACCGCCGCAAGCGAGCAGTTCTTCACCGGCAAGGAAGTCAATGCGCTTCCTTTCGCTCGCCCCGGCGATGCGCTTGAGATTGTGCCAGGACTCGTCGTCACGCAGCACAGCGGCGAAGGCAAGGCGAATCAGTATTTCCTGCGCGGCTTCAATCTCGACCACGGCACCGATCTGGCGCTCTATCTCGACGGCATGCCGCTCAATATGCGCACGCATGGCCATGCCCAGGGTTATGCGGACAGCAATTTCTTGATTCCCGAACTCTTGTCTTACGTCCTTGCCCGCAAAGGTCCCTACGACGCGCAAGACGGCGACTTCTCGTCAGCCGGCTCGATTTACATGCAATACAAGGACACGATCGACAAAGGCTTCTTCCAAGTCACTGGCGGCAGCTTCGCCTACGCGAGAGCTCTCGCCGTCGCCCCTTACAAGGATTTCGCCGGCGGCTCCGCCTATGGAGCCGTCGAAGCGCAATACTACAACGGTCCGTGGGAGCGCGGGGATAATATGCGGCGCCTCAACAGCGTGTTGCGCTTGTCGCGCGGCACGCAAGAGGACGGCGCGTCGGTGACCTTCATGGGCTACGCCAACAAATGGTACTCGACCGATCAAATTCCGCTTCGCGCCGTCAGCTCTGGTATCTTGTCGCGTTGGGGCACGATGGACCCCACTGACGGCGGCGCGACCTCGCGCTTTTCGCTTTCAACGCGCTGGAGTCAGATGGAAGGCAATCACGCCACGCGCGTGGAAGGGTACGTTGTCCATTCGACCTTGGATCTCTATAGCAATTACACCTATTTCCTGGGGCATCAGGATTTGGGCGACCAGATCCGTCAATTCGACTACCGCACCATCGTGGGCGTAAACGCCCAGCATGGGATCAGATGGATCGACATCAATGGCGCGCCGGTCGAGACGCGCATCGGCTTTCAAGGACGCTACGACGACATTCGTCTCGGATTGCAGGAGAGCGTCCGTCGACAGCTCTATGACACGCTCAGCAACAATGCCGTTGGCGAAGGCAGCATCGGCGTCTGGACCGACACCGCCGTGCGCTGGACGCCGTGGCTAAAGACCGTAACAGGCGCGCGCTTTGACTATTACAACGCGGCGGTAAGCTCGCTCCAGACGCTATTGGACGCGCCAAAAATCGCGGCGAGCACTGGTCTACCGGCGTTTCTGCTCACAGGGCCGTTCAATCAAGGCGTAAAGAATGCGGCGCTGTTCAGTCCCAAAGCGTCGATCATCGTCGGGCCTTTCTACAAAACGGAGTTCTTCGCCAATTACGGTGAAGGCTTCCACTCGACCGACGCACGGGGAACGGTGCTACAGTTCTCCACAGCCGAACTCGGCGTTGACGACGGCTTCGTTCAGACCGCTTCAATTCCATTGCTCGTAAAGTCGCGCGGCGCTGAGATCGGCGCCCGCACCAAATTCATCGAGGGGCTCGATTCCAGCATCAGCCTATTTTGGCTCAATCTCGAATCAGAAAACCAGTTCGTTGGCGACAGCGGCACGACCATCTTCGGTCGCCCCAGTCGCAGATATGGGCTTGAGTTCGCCAACCGATACAGTCCGAATTCCTGGATCAGATTTGACGGCGACGTGGCGCTCGTTCATGCCCGCTACCGGGGCGTCGACGTTCCGCAGACGCTGGCGTGGCTCGATCTGATCACGCCTGATGCATTGCCTTATGGGACATTCCTCGGCAATGCGCCCGGCAACTATCTGTCGAACGCGATAGCGGTGACGGCGATGGGCGGATTGGAGCTTGGCGAGGCGACCGGATGGTTCGGCGCGCTGAAATATCGCTACTTTGGCGCGAGGGCGCTGACCGAGGACGGATATTTTAAGTCCCCGGCGACCGGCACGTTGAACGCGCGACTGGGCTATCGATGGGCGGATGGCTGGCGGCTGCAGTTCGACGCCTTCAATGTTTTCAACTCTCGCTCCGACCAGATCACCTTTGCATATGGCTCGCTCTTGCCGAGCGATCCGCTTTACCTGCAGTGCGCTGCTGGCGTCGCTCCCTCCCAAGTCTGCGGCGTCGGCGTGATGGATCGCCACTTCAAGCCGCTCGAGCCTGCAGCCTTGCGCGTGACGCTGGCTGGGCCGCTGAACTTCGAACAACCGATCGCGCGACTGCCTGATCTCTCTGAGCCTTTCTCGCGACAATCGAACTGACCGCCGCGGGTCCAGTGAATGTTCTCGCCTATCTCAATCGCCTGAGCGATTTGTTGTTCGCGCTTGCGCGCCTCACGGATCAGCAGAGCGGCCACGCGGACCGGAGGTTGGGAGACTGAGGCTTTTCAAGCGGCGGTGGATTGGCGCCAGCTGCGGAAGTTGCGGGAACTCTCCATTCACAGTACCCACGCGGCAATGCACGTAAACGTAGAGAAGACATCGGGGCGTCCAATCGTCATCGCCATCCGCGATGACGGCGTCAGGCTGCGCGTGCTCACACCTGATCGAAAGTTCTCACCTCCACATGATCTAATTCATTTCATCGTAGAAAAAGGGATGGGCCTTAAACGGGGCTTCTGGGGATCGATTGCCGCCGGAGCGAAATTTTCCAGCATGGAGATCATCGACGGACGACAAAAGCGCAGAGCAAACGAGAGATCGAGACAAATCATCAAGGCAAATGAACGCTCTCTATCGGAAGCAGAGGCGATTGTCGGTGCATTCCAGACAGCCCTGCACAGCGTGGCGCCGCACGAAGAAGGGCTCTGGCGGCTTTTGCGAACGAGCGGAAGAAAATTTGAAGGCTCTCTGGCGCCTGCGACGTGGGCGCAGTTGTTATCCTTTAAAGCAGAATGGGGCCAATTAGCCGTGGGCGAAGTGGTCCGGCTTGAATGGGAATAGCTTTCAAATATCTACGCGCCTCGTGTCCACTCTCTGCGTGCCCTTCCTGCCGGTCCCGCCGAAAAACGCGCGGAGAAACCTGCAGAAAGCCAGCCCCCAAGCAAAGGCGGCAGGCTGTCATTGTCTCGTCGGAACTAAAGCGCCCGCTTACTCGTTAACCGGAGAGAGCGAAGACTTATTGGGATGCGAAGCTGAAATTTTTTGCCGAAACCGGCCACGGGACGAAGTCCATGGCCGATTGCCGCAGGGAGAATTGCCGTGATGAGCGCTGGACGCCGATCGCTTTTGATTGCCCTGATGCTCGCGACGGGTTTGATCACGACGAATTTACGGGAGGCGCGCGCCGATATTTCCCGGGGCTGCGCAGGCCAAATGTGGATATTCGACCGCGCGCGAGACAGCAGCAACGTGCAAAAGGAGCTTCTGGCCAGCATTGAAGGGCGTGGCAGTTGCAATCGTACCGAGAAGAGGAAATGCCGCAAGCGGGCCGCTGACGCGATCATACGTTGCGCGCGGGAAATGTGGGCGACGCGCAACACGGGAGTTATGCCCGCATCGTGCTTTCAGCAACCGGGCCAGTCGAACTTCGCCCGCGCGACTTTGGAAGGGATCTTTCCGTCTCTACCTTCGGGACATGTGCTCGATCGCAGTCGCCGGGCCGTGTGCTGCAAGTTCAACAGCGTCGCAAGCCCGGTCCCGGCGCAGCTTTGGGTAGTCGTGATCGGCGAGACCGGATGCATCAGCAAGCCAAAGGCAGGGCAATTTCAGGAACAAGGCGGAAGCTGGCACTCCGTGGACGAAAACGCCTCGTTTAATTGTGCGGCGCAACGCGCAAGGGTGTGCCGCTGAAAATAAGCGTCCGAGCATTACGGTGACAGGATATGCATTGCGCCATCGACATTGGTGATGAGCATGGCCGATGCGGCAAGTGGACGCGGCAAGTGGCGGCTTTGGGTCACGACCCCCCTTCATCAACGGCTCCCTCGCGTCTAAGTCGGACGCGAGGCGAAAGTCTTCGCGGCACTGCGAGTCGCCGCCGCGGCGCCTACGGCCTTCAACATCAACAGCCCCGCAAACGCGAAAAGATTGACGAAAAAGATCCGCGACACGACCGGCGCGGTGAAATGATCGACGCCGGGTCCGGTCGCCGCCGTGACGGCCAGAACCAGGCTCTCATAGACGACAAAGGAAGCGAGGAAAGCGGCGAGCCCTCCGGCAAACCCATGAAAGCGGCGCGCGAGCAGGCCGGCGCTTTCACAAGACAGCAGAGCGATGACGCCGAGCGCGCCGCCCCAAAAGAGCGTCATCGGATCGGTGGGATAATTCAGGAAGAGGAAGCCGACCGCTTGGTTCGTGAGCCAGATCGCGCTTGTCAGCAGCAGGGCCTCGCGGCGCGAAGCGGTGAGCGCCGCCACAGCGGCGAAGCCCGCGAGCGGAACGGCGCAGGCGAGCGCGAAGCTGGAAAGAATGGTCGCTGCAATAAGCGTCGCCGCCCATAGCGCGAAGCGACGATCGTTTGAGACGGCGGAAAGCATAGTTGTCATATCAGTCTCCTTTGAGTTTGACGTCGACTTAGATCTCACGCAGGGCGATCGGGTGAAGGGCTTCCTCATCCTGAGGAGCGTGCGCAGCACGCGTCTCGAAGGGTGAGGAAAACCATCTTTCAGACGAATCCCCTTAAGCTTCATTCATGTTTGAAGCGGCTCGCCGAGCGATCGATCGGATCAGGCTCGTGCAGGCCGAACCAGCGCGCGCGCAATTTGTCCCAGAGTGCGAGACGCGACCAATCAGGCTCTTTGAGAAACCTGTCGGTCTTCGGCTCAAGAAACGGGTTTGGAAGCAGCACAGTGATCTGCTGTTCGTCGGCGCCGTTGAAGAGCTGCAATCCCCATGACATCGGCACGCATGTCGACCCGAGCCGGCGATAGAGTTCGGCGCGCGACGTGCGCCGGCGCTTCGCGAGTTCGGGAGACGTCGGCCGACTGCGCGGTCCCTTGTTCTCGCCGATGCAGACGTGAAAATGCGTGACGCCGAAGGCGACCGTGAGATAGCCGTCGAGCACCCCAATGCGAGTCGGCGGACGATCGGCGTGGATTTCCCACGCCGCGCCCTGAATGATCGGCCCGAAGACGATCTCGTCCCAATGATTCTCGAAAAGGTCGCGAATGAGTTCTTCGAGACTCGCCGGGTCGGTCGGCAGAGAGAAGACATCGAGCGCCGCGCCATCGGGCTCGACAACTCGCGTTGGCGTTACGTCTGCATTCGTTTGCATGTCGATCTCCTCACCAGGCGTATTTCACGCCGCCATAAAAGGCGCGCGCCGTCGTCGAATAATTGTAGACCTCCTCGTAGAGCGCATTGTTGAGGTTCTCGATACGCGCATGAAGCGTCAGCTGGTCGGTAAGCCTGTAATTCGCGAAGAGATCGAGCCGCACATAAGGCGCGAGCATCACGCGCTTGTTGAAGATGAAATCCACGTCATGCGCGGGGCCGACGATATTGGCCCGCGCTTCGACTTCAAGGCCCGGCAGGCCCGTGTAGATGAGCGACCACATCCCCTTGTGACGCGGATGGCGCAGCAGCGTGCGGCCCGCGTAGATGCTGTCCTCGTCGTGATCGAGATTGCGCGCGGAGAGGAATGTGTAGCTTCCTCGCGCGAGCAGGGCGCTAGGCACGAGAGCCGCTTCGCCGGAGAATTCGACGCCGCGCGTATCCGCCCGCCCGACATTGAAATAGCAGCCGAAGATCTGCGTCGATGCGCAACTCTCGGCCTTCCCGAACTGCACAAGGTTCGTGTAGCGGTTGGTGAAGACGGAGACTGAGGCGGTGGCGAGGCCGCCGAAAAAGCTCTGATCTATTCCGGCGTCAAAGCCGAGCACGCGCTCGGGCGCGAGCGTCGGATCGCCATATTGGCTGAATCGCTGATAGAGCGAAGCGGTTTTGGCGCCCGTCGCGGCAGAGCCGCGCAGGCGCATGCCGATCTCGTCGATGCGGAAATTCGCCGTGGTCCGCCAGGTCATGAAGGTCTTGTTTTGACTCACCGCATCGATGCGCCCGCCATAGGAAATGTCGAGACGATCGAGCAGAGTGAATTGATGCTGCGCATAGCCGGACCATGTCGTCTGGACGGCGCGCGTCGGCGTGAAGTCATCGACGATCCAGGCTTCGCGCGAATTCTGCGCCGTCTCGGTTTCGACACGCGAGCCGAGCGTCGCGAGACCGAACGGTCCAAGCACGATGTCGCTTTGATATTCGACGCCCCTGCGCCCGCCGAGATAGCCGAAGCGGCAGTTCTGCGAGGTGAAGGTTAAATTGTCGAAACAGGCTTCCGTCGACCAGACGTCGCGGTTTCCTCGATTGGCGTAGAGCGTGAGCCTGTTGCGCAGCGTCTTGTCGAACATCTCGGCGCCGAGCCGCACATAGCCCTGCATGAAGGTCGCGTGATGATGATTGAATGGATCGAACACGCTCCACGCGTTGAAGGCGTAAGGATTGTCGTAGCGGATGGCGCTGTCATAGCCGGCGAGGCCCGCTTCGATGCGCGCCCGGTCGGTAAATTCATAGCCGATGCGCCCCGTGACGCCGACATTGTTCGTCGGATCGTCGGCAGGGAGCGGCGGCAGCGGCGTCGTCTGATCGCCGATGAAGATCGGACGCTGCTGACGATAGCCGTAGCGCGGGAAACCATCGGCATGGAGGCCTGAGATCGACAGCGCGTAGGAACCCTGCGCATCGGCGCCGGAGATGGAGGCCCGCGACGACGACGTTCCATAGGAGCCGCCTTCCGTCATGATCCAGCCTTGCGGCGCGCCTTTGCCGCGGCGCGTGATGATATTGATCACGCCGCCCATCGCGTCCGAGCCGTAAAGCGCCGATTGCGGGCCGCGCAGCACTTCGATCCGCTCGATATCGGTTGGAAGGAGCCGGCCGAAATCGACCGAACCGTCGGTGCTCGTCGGATCGCCGATGCGAATGCCGTCGATCAGCACGAGAGTCTGGCCCGGCGTCGAGCCGCGCAATACGACGGAGGTCTGCGTTCCGGGCCCGCCATTGGAAAAAACGTCCAGCCCGGGAACGCCGCGCAGCACGTCGTTGAAGCTGAGCGATCCGCGTTTCTGAATGTCATGGGCGTGAATGACGCTGACGGAAGCGCCAGTGCTCGCAACCGGCTGCTCGACGCGCGTCGGCGTGACGACGGTTTGATCCTCAAGCGCGGCGCCGGGAGAGCCTGGTTGCGCCGGGCTCAATGGGCCGACCTCAATGGTGGGCAATGATTGCTGCGCGAAAGCAGTGGAAGCGGAGAGGGAGAGGGACAGCAGAAGCGCGCCGCGCAAGGCGGTCGTTGGAATGTGGGAAGGCATAGCTGGACTCGCAGCGAACGTGGGCCGTCACTGCGAAAGGTCTCCGCCCATACGCCGATAAGGCGAGGGGCATCGGCCGCATCGGTGCACCCCGCCCGACGCTTTCGCGCGTGACCACGAAGCGACGGCAGGTCTCCTGGCTCGCGGGTTGTCGCCTTAAGACCGCCTTCCCAGAGCTTTTCGCTCCAGTGGCTTAATGGTCTTCGGCTCGCCGCTTACAGTTGCGGGGGCAGCCGCGGAATTGCGCGCGAAGGAGCGCGTTCACCGCATTCCCATTTTGATCCCGTTGGGAACCGTCTGCCGCAAAATAGAATGCCGATCGCTCTTCGAGTCAAGAGCGACGCCGAAGCCGATCTCTCTCCTTTAATGCGACTATGCCGCAGCGAGCGCATGCAGCACCCGCGCCCAGGAGCGCGCGCCCTTATAGAACGACGCATAGGAATATTTCTCGTTCGGCGAATGAATGCGGTCGTCGTCAAGCGCGAAGCCGATCATCAGCGAGTCCATATTGAGATCGCGCTTGAAGCTGCCGACGATCGGGATCGAGCCGCCGCAGCCGGCGAGCACAGCTTCCTTGCCCCATTCTTCCGCGAGCGCGCGGCGCGCGCGATTGAGCGCCTCCGAGCCGAAGGGAAGTTGCAACGCGTTTGACGCGCCATGCGAAAGAAATTCAGCCTTGGCGTCCGCTGGCAGACGCTCGCGCACGAAGCTGCGGAAGCTTTCGAGAATTGCTTTAGCGTCCTGCTTGCCGACGAGGCGAAATGAAAATTTCGCCGAAGCCTGCGCCGGCAACACCGTCTTCGATCCCGCGCCGGTATAACCGCCGATGATTCCATTCACGTCGCAGGTCGGGCGCGCCCAGATTTGCTCCATGATTCCGCGTCCCCTTTCGCCGCCGACGCGTGTTAAGCCGATTTCCGAGAGCCATTTGGCCTCATCGAAATCGATCTCGCGCCATTGTTCGGCGATGTCTTCGGGAATCTCCGGCACGCCGGCATAAAAGCCCGGCAGCGTCACCTTGCCTTCCAAATCGTGCAGATCGGCGATGATCTTCGCCAGCACATGAATCGGATTCAGCACCGGCCCGCCGAACATGCCGGAATGCAGATCGCGGCTCGGACCTTTGATGATCACCTCTTCAAGCGCCAGCCCGCGCAACATCACCGTGATCGCCGGCGTCGATGCGTTCCACATGCTGGTGTCGCAGACGAGCGCGAGATCGGCCGCCGAGAGTTCGTCCTTGTTCGCGGCGAGAAATCCGGGAAGCGAAGGCGATCCCGTCTCCTCTTCGCCCTCGAACAGAAAGGTGACGTTGCACGGAAGCCCGCCATTCGCCTCGAAGGCGCGACACGCTTCGAGAAACGTCATCAGCTGGCCTTTGTCATCAGAGGCGCCGCGCGCGACGATGTCCTTGCCATCCTTGCCGTCAGCGAGCCGCGGCGCGAAGGGCTCGGTCTCCCACAGTTCCACGGGATCCGGCGGCTGCACGTCGTAGTGGCCGTAGAACAGCACATGCGGCGCATCCTTGCGCTTCGCCTTGGCGTGGCCGACGACAATTGGGTGGCCTGGCGTCTCGCGCACTTCGGCCTCGTAGCCGAGCCCGTTGAGCTGATCCTTGAGCCAGTTCGCCGCGCGCAGACATTGCGCTGTGTAGGCAGGGTCGGTCGAAACCGAGGGAATGCGCAAGAGATCGAACAGGCGTTCTCTCGAGGCGTCGAGATTGGCGTCTATCGTAGAGAGGACGGCGTCGAGCGCGGCCATGAAGTGAGCTCCTCGGTCAGGAGCCGAACCTAGTGCCTATGCGTGACGAGGGAAAGGCATGGCGCAATTGAAACGTTGCTCCTGTGACCTCGTCCTTCGAGACGCCGCCAAAGGCGGCTCCTCAGGATGAGGTCACAGGAGCAACGGGTTTCCTCATCCTGAGGAGACCGCGAAGCGGTCGTCTCGAAGGACGAGGAAATCCGACTTCAATCATTCGGCGCGAGCATCTTCTCCGGCCGCACGATTTCATCGAATTCGACTTCGGTGACCTTTCCGGAAGCGAGCGCCTCTTCCTTGAGGCTCGTGCCGTTCTTATGCGCAGCGCGCGCAATCTTCGAGGCCGCGTCATAGCCGATCTTCGGCGCGAGCGCTGTGACAAGCATCAGCGATCGATCGAGGAAGCGCTTGATATTGGCCTCATCCGCCTCGATGCCGTCGACACAGCGCGCGACGAAACTGTTGATGCCGTCGGCGAGCAGGATGGTCGACTCCAGCAGCGCGAAGCCGACGACGGGCTTTAAAACATTGAGTTCGAGATGGCCTTGCGATGCGGCGAAGGTGATCGTCGCATTATTGCCGAAGACGCGCGTGCACACCATCGTCAGCGACTCGACCTGAGTCGGATTGACCTTGCCTGGCATGATCGACGAGCCGGGCTCGTTCTCCGGAAGCCTTATTTCGGCAAAGCCGGCGCGCGGCCCCGAGCCGAGCAGGCGAATGTCGCTCGCGATTTTATAGAGGCCCGCCGCCAACGCGTTAAGCGCGCCATGCGCGAAGACGATCGCGTCATGACTCGCGAGCGCCTCGAATTTGTTGGGCGCAGAGACGAAAGGCAGTCCGGTCTGCTCGGCGATGTCGGCGGCGACCTCTTCGCCAAAGCCTTTGAAGGTGTTGACGCCGGTGCCGACCGCCGTGCCGCCCTGAGCAAGTTGCAGAAGATCGCCAAGCGTCGTTCTGATGCGCTTCTCCGCGCATTCGGCCTGCGCCGCATAGCCGGAAAATTCCTGACCGAGCGTTACGGGCGTCGCGTCCTGCAGATGGGTGCGGCCGATCTTGATGATATTGGCGAATTTCACCGCCTTGGCGTTGAGCGCGATGTGCAGCCGCTCGACGGCGGGAATGAGCCGACCGGAAATCGTCGTCGCGCCGGCGATGTGAATGGCGGTGGGAAAACTGTCGTTCGAAGATTGGCCGAGATTGACGTGATCATTCGGATGAACCGGCGATTTCGACCCGCGCGGCGCGCCAAGCATTTCATTGGCGCGATTGGCGATGACCTCGTTGACGTTCATGTTCGTCTGGGTGCCGGAGCCGGTCTGCCAGACGACGAGCGGAAAATGATCGTCGAGCTTGCCGCCGATCACTTCGCGCGCGGCGGCTGCAATCGCGTCGGCGATTTTAGGGTCTAGCAGACCCTTTCTGGCGTTGACCTTTGCGGCCGCGAGCTTGATGCGGGCCAGCGCATGAACGATCTCGATCGGCATGAGATCGCCGCCGATCGGAAAATTTTCGCGCGAACGTTCCGTCTGCGCGCCCCAATAGGCCCAGGCCGGCACGGCGATGTCGCCAAAGGAGTCGCGTTCAATTCTCTGATCTTCGGTCATCGGCTCGCTCGCATGGAAAGGCGCATTTCGCGCGCTTTCCTATGCGGCATTTCGGATGACCGTTCAATCGTGTGGGGCTTCAGTCCACTGCTCGGCGGATGACCATTCGCGCCGCTCCGCGGTCGGGGGCGCCGACATCAGTTCGGAGAGCCGATTGCGCGCGCGGTTCACCCGGCTTTTCATCGTGCCGGGCGCGCAGCCGCAGATTTCAGCAGCTTCTTCATAGGACAGGCCGGAAGCGGCGACGAGGATCAGCGCTTCGCGCTGATCGAGCGGCAGCTTCTGCATCGCCTCTCGAAAGTCGAGAAAGTCCATATGCGCGTGCTGGGATTCCGGCGCGACCAATCGTGCGGCGATCACGCCGTCGGGATCGGGCGCCTCACGTCGGCGCTTGCGATATTCGCTGTAGTAAATGTTGCGCAGAATTGTGAAGAGCCACGCGGTGAGATTGGTGCCTTCCGAAAAGGTCGCGAGACTCCCCCAGGCCTTTACCAGCGTTTCCTGAACGAGGTCGTCAGCGCGATCGGAATTGCCGCAGATCGACACTGCGAAAGCGCGCAAACTCGGGATGGCTGAGATCAACTCAGTCCTTAATCCCTCACCCGCAAAATGCGCTTCTTCGCTTGCCGTCACTCACTCTTCCTCGAGGCGCCTGATGTCGCCGACGAGGATAGCACATTTGTTTCGAGTTGGTTCAAGAGTTTCAGAAACCGATCGGGAACAGGCTGAGCCACGACGTCGTCGTAAAGGTTGCGGAGCTCCCTTCCGATCGCGTCTTGGAATTCCACCGACCGCTGGCGCTGCGCCGGCTTTGCGCCGCAGCGCGCCTCCCCCCCTCGGCGAGGATCGCCGAATTCGTCACGAGTCATCACCCATCCTGCAAACGTCTCCATCCTGCGCGGGCCAGGTCTCGGAGAATACCGCCCGTCGCCCGCGAAAGCTTCGTCGTCTGCCTTCGCGCGTGCAACCATATTCTCCGGATTCTTTTTCACCATGGAGCCCTCTATTTTAATATGCATGATTTCTGGAGCCGCCGCGTTATAGTGCGCCGCAAGGACGATAGGCAAAACGCACCGCTAAAGGATTGGTTCCCCAAAAAGGCTGAGCAGTTTTGACGCATTGTCCAGGTTCTGAATCAGCTTAGCCCGCACTCATCCCCTTCGGGGGCTCGATGCTGCTGGAGTTGTAAGACATGTCGGCATCAAAGGAAATTTCTGCGCATATTCCCTATTTGAGACGCTTTGCGCGCGCATTGGTCGGCGATCGGGAGGGAGGCGACGCCTATGTGCTGACCACGCTCGAAACCGTCGTCGCGGAACCGGGGCGAATTTCCGACGCAGATGACCTGCGCGTCGCTGTTTACCGTCTGTTCCTGAACGTCTGGGCGGCGTCGCCGATTAATGCCCACATCGACCGTTCCGGCGCGCTGGAGGAAAACGGCCGGCGCAACCTCGAGGCGATTTCGCTGAAGCCGAGAATCGCCTTTTTGTTGCAGGCGCTCGAAGGATTCGACCTCGACCAGATTGGGCAGACCCTGCAGGTTTCGGAGCGCGAGGCGGGCGCGCTGATCGAAGCCGCAAATGGCGAGATCGCCGACCAGATCGCCACCGATGTGCTGATCATCGAGGACGAGCCGCTGATCGCGCATGACCTCAGAAGCATCGTCGAGGAGCTTGGCCACCGCGTCGTCGGCATGCCGCGGACCCACGGCGAGGCGGTCGCCGCCATTCAGGAAAGCAATCCGGGGCTGATCCTCGCCGACATCCAGCTCGCGGACGGCAGCTCGGGGCTCGACGCCGTCAATGAAATCCTTAACTCTTTGTCTATCCCAGTGATTTTCGTCACTGCCTACCCGGAGCGGTTTTTAACCGGCGAACCGCCGGAACCCGCCTTTCTTATCGCAAAGCCCTTCAATGTTGAGAGCCTCAAGGCCGTCATCAGCCAGGCGCTGTTTTTCGATCGACGCGCCGGACGACGCGAAAGAACAGAGCCGCGGATCGGTATGTAATTACTAATTCTCTTGCAATTAGTTTGATTTAGCCGTCTCATACCCGTTCAGAGCAGCGTCTGGAACTGCGAAGATAAATCGCAGCGTCCAAGAAACATTGGCCCCCGAGAGGAGTTATAGCCGTAGGCGCTGGGGGAATTGAGAGGCGGCCCATGGAGGAGATGAAGAAATCCAGTCGCGGCTTCGCGTCTATGGATCCCGAAAAGCAACGCGCGATTGCGCGTAAAGGCGGCCAGAGCGTTCCTGACGAAAAACGCAGTTTTTCGCAGAATCCGGATCTTGCGGCCCGCGCAGGGCGTAAGGGCGGTCAGAGCGTCAATCCGGCTAAGCGGAGCTTCTCGCGCGACCATGCGCTGGCTTCGGAGGCCGGCCGCAAGGGCGGACATGCCTCGCATGGAGGCGGCGCCCAAAAACGTAGCGCGCCGCTCTAAGAGCGGCGCGACCGTTACGCCGCAAAGGGCTTTGAGCGCTGCGCGATGAGCGAATAGAGCGCATCATCGTCGCGCGTGGCGCGTATTGTCGCCACCAGACCCGGATCCCTCAGCATTCTGGCGGCGCAGGCGAGCGCCTTGAGATGGTCGGCCCCTGAACTTTCGGGCGTCAGAATCGTAAAGACGAGATCGACCGGCGCGCCGTCGAGCGAACCGAAATCGACAGGCCGGTCCAACCGTCCGAAGACACCGCAAATTCCCTTCAATTTCGAAAGCTTGCCGTGCGGGATGGCGATGCCGTCGCCGATGCCGGTCGAACCCAGCCGCTCGCGGTGGAGAAGCGCATCGAAGATTTCGCGGGCGGGTAACCCGCAAATCTTCGAGGCCCTGTCGCTGAGTTCCTGCAAGAGCTGCTTCTTCGTCGTAGCCTTTAGTGAGGCGCAGACCGAATCCGGCGAAACCAAGTCCGTTGGTCGCATGCGACGATCATCCTGCTTCTCATGGAGGTCTAGGGCCAACGAAGACTCCGACCCTCCTTGAAATTTCAACGTCTCGCTATTTCCGCCAGAACCCGAAGGGACATGGGAAAATGGCAAGATACATGCCGAGGCGGCCGTCATTATGGCCGTCCTACGACGTTTTTTACGCAAGCGCGCTTCTTTTCGTCAGCGCGCGTCGCCCTCCGACTCGGGAGTGTCGATCCAGCCGATATTCTCGTCTCCTCGCCGATAGACGACGTTCACGCGGCCGGTATTGGCGTGCCGGAACACCACGACGGGCGCGCCGGTCAGATCGAGATCGAGAACCGCCGCCGAAACCGAAAGCCGGCGCAGTTTGGTGGTCGATTCTGCGATGATCGCGGGGCTGAACTCCGCCGGGGCCTCGATCTCCTGATCGGGCGCCTCGAGGATGTGATAGGCGACGACCTCCGCTTGAGCGCCATCGCCTGAGCCTTGGCCATGTTCGTGGTGGCTCCTGAGCCGGCTCTTATAGCGGCGGAGGCGCTTTTCGAGGCGGTCCGCCGCTTGTTCGAAACAGGCGTAAGGCTCCTGAGCGCGGCCGTCGGCCTGCAACACGATGCCCGAGGCGAGATGCAGGCTGCAGTCGGCCCGATAGCCGGAGCCCTCTGGAGAAATGGTCACGTGACCGCTGACGTGGCCCTCGAAATATTTTGCGGCCGCCGTCTCAAGTCTCTGCGTCACATGGGCGCGAAGAGATTCGCCGATGTTGAGATTTTTGCCGGAGACCCTGAGAGACATTTTTCGATCCGAACTTTTGTTGGGCGAGAGACGTTCTTGCCGCACGGAAGAGACAGCCGCGACCGCCGCGAGCCGTCCGACCAACCACATCATGCGCCTTATCCGCCTGGAACTCCGCCCGAGGCTTCGGCGAACCGCCGACTGTCTAGCCAATGAGCCGAAATTCCGCGCAGCGTTAGAAGCCTCGGCGCCCGAAGTCAATGGATTCTTCAGCACTGGCAAGGCTTCTCGCCGATGTGAACAACCACGGACAATTAATGGGTTGCCGCACGCACCTGCGTAAGCTTGGCGCGGCGTCGATCGACCGACGACGGAATGCGCAGACTGTCGCGATATTTGGCGACCGTGCGCCGAGCGATGTCGATGTCGTTCGCCTTTAGCCGCGCGACGATGGCGTCGTCCGACAGAATGTCGTCGGGCGTCTCGCGATCGATCATCTGCTTGATCCGGAAACGCACGGCTTCGGCCGAATGCGCCGCTCCGCCGCTCGTCGTCGCGATCGAAGCGGAGAAGAAATATTTGAGTTCGAAGACGCCGCGCGAGGTCATCATGTATTTGTTCGAAGTCACCCGCGACACTGTCGATTCATGCATGCCGATGGCGTCTGCGACCGTGCGCAGATTCAACGGACGCAGATGTTCCACGCCATGCGTCAGGAAGGCGTCCTGCAACCGCACGATTTCCGACGCGACCCGCAAAATCGTGCGGGCCCTTTGCTCGAGGCTCTTGGTCAACCAGTTCGCGTTCTGCAGACAATTCGAGATGAAGCTTTTGTCAGCGGGGCCTGCGGCGGCGGCGCTGACCTGCGCCGCATAGCTGTGGTTGACCAGCACACGCGGCAGCGCGTCGGCATTGAGCTCGACGCGCCAGCCGCCGTCCGCTGCGGCGCGCACGATCACGTCGGCGACGAGCGGTTGAATCGGCGCGCCGCCGAAAGCGCGGCCGGGCTTGGGCTCCAGCCGGCGCAACTCACCCGCCATATCGGCGATGTCTTCTTCATCGACGCGGCAAAGCTTGGCGAGCTGCGCGAAATCGCGGCGCGCGACGAGCGGGAGATTGGCGACGAACGCCTGCATCGCCGGATCATAACGATCGCGCTCCTTAAGCTGGATCGCGAGACATTCGGCGAGATCGCGCGCTCCGACGCCGGACGGGTCGAAGGTCTGGATCGTCGCCAGGACCCGCTCGGCTTCGGCAATGTCCGTCTCCAGACGCGCAGCGATCTCAGCGAGATCCTCGCGCAGATAGCCGCTCTCGTCGATCCCGTCGATGATCGCCTGGCCGATGATCCGATGACGGGGATCGGGGCAAGCGAGCGCAAGCTGTCGTGCGAGATGCTCGTGAAGATTGGGTTGCTCGGCGACATAGGCTTCGAGATTTGGAGCCTCGCCGTCGGACGGTCCGCCGCCGGCGGCGCCGGTCCACGACGTCGCTGAAAGTCCGGCGCCGTCAGGAGCCTCGTCCCGCGGGCGCTCGCCGATGGTCGGTCCTTCGGCTTCGAAGGCGTTGCTCATGTCGGCGCCGAGATCAGCCGAAAGCGTCGCCGAGTCGACGGCGAGATCTTGGCGCGCCCAGTCGCCTTCCTGCGGCCCTTCGAAAGCGTCGGCGTCGCTCGACTGGACGTCCTGGGAATGGTCGGCGGTCTCAACAGGACCGTCGCCGTCCTGAGCTTCGAGCAGCGGATTACGCTCGAGTTCGTCATGCAAATAAGCGGAGAGCTCTAAATTCGAGAATTGCAGCAGCTTGATCGCCTGGAGCAACTGCGGGGTCATCACCAGGGCCTGGCCCTGACGCATCATCAATTTGGTGGAAATCGCCATTTCGCCCGACCCACTCGAACGCCAACCGCTTCTCTGCGGCCCGTTTTTTGCTTATAGCATTTCAAGGAAGAGCGCGCAGGGCCAAAAAAACAGCGCCGCGCCGAGCAAAACGCCCAATCATTAATCATTGGTACGGACAGTCGGGCGGCGCGCGAAAACAGCGCCATACGGGCGCTACATGCGGAAATCTTCGCCCAGATAGATCCGCCGCACGTCCGGATTGGCGACGATTTCCTCAGGCGCGCCTTCGGTCAGCACATGGCCGTTGTAGATGATATAGGCGCGGTCAGTGAGACCTAGCGTTTCGCGAACGCTGTGGTCGGTGATGAGCACGCCGATCCCGCGCGCTTTTAAATGCCGCACGAGGTCCTGAATGCCGCCGACGGCAATCGGATCGATGCCGGCGAAAGGCTCGTCGAGCAGCATGAAGGAGGGATGGCCGGCGAGCGCCCGGGCGATTTCGCAGCGCCGTCTTTCGCCGCCTGAAAGCGCCACGGCGGGCGTGTGGCGCAGGCCGGTGAGGCGGAATTCTTCGAGAAGGGCGTCGAGTTCTTCTTCGCGCTTTTTGGCGTCCGGTTGAGTGATCTCGAGGACGGCGCGGATATTATCCTCCACCGACAAGCCCCGAAATACCGAGGCTTCCTGGGGTAGATAGCCGATTCCGAGCCGAGCGCGGCGATACATGGGCAGCGGCGTCACATCATAGCCGTCGAGCGAAATGACGCCCCTATCGGGCTTCACCAGCCCGGTGATCATATAAAAAACGGTGGTTTTGCCGGCGCCGTTGGGACCGAGGAGTCCGACTGCTTCGCCGCGCGCGACATGCAGGCTCACGTCTTCCACGACGCGGCGCGATTTATAAGACTTCGCCAGGTTGTGAACCGACAGCAGGCCCTCGCCGTCGAATCCGGCTGGCTCGTGGTAGGCCGAGCGCGGCTCAAATGCGGCCTGCTGATCCACGCTGGGGGCTGGTCCCCAAAAGGCCTTGTCCCGCGCTTCTTCGTCAGCGTCGGCGCCTAAATTTTCGGCGCCGGCGTCGATCCACTGGCCTTCGAAGATTTCGTCGGGCTTGCGGGACCGCCTGACGCCTTCCGCGAGCCGCGCCAGCGACTGGCCGGCGGCGCGAAAACGCAGTGAAAGTGCGGAAAGATAGCTCAAGCGCGCCTTGTCCGTCGCTCTGGGCATCCAAGGTTTGGAAGCGTTAACCGTGCTCTATCCGATGAGCGCCGCATCTGAAATATGTGGTGTGCGGCGCCGCGCTGCGAGTCGCAGTCACGCCCAAGGGCGCTTCGCCGCGGCCTGCTTTTCATAATCATCGATCTTCTTGGCCTTTTGGAGCGTCAGCCCGATGTCATCGAGTCCATTCAGCAGGCAATGCTTGCGAAAGGGATCGATGTCGAATTTGATGACGCCGCCGTCGGGCCCGCGAATTTCCTGCGCCTCAAGATCGATGGTCAGCGTGGCGTTCGCGCCGCGCTTGGCGTCGTCCATCAGTCTGTCGAGCTCGGCCTGGCTGACCGTGATCGGCAAGATCCCGTTCTTGAAGCAATTGTTGTAGAAAATGTCGGCGAAGCTTGTCGAAATGATGCAACGGACGCCGAAATCGAGCAGCGCCCAGGGCGCATGTTCGCGCGACGAGCCGCAGCCGAAATTGTCGCCGGCGACGAGAATGCTGGCGTTGCGGTAGGCGGGCTGGTTCAGCACGAAATCGGGGTTCTCCGAGCCGTCCTCGCGATAGCGCATCTCCGAAAAGAGGCCCTTGCCGAGGCCGGTGCGCTGAATGGTTTTGAGATACTGCTTGGGAATGATCATGTCCGTATCGACGTTCATGATCGGCAGCGGCGCGGCGACGCCGGTCAGCGTGGTGAATTTTTCCATTTGGGGACCTGTGGGTTCAAGCGCGCCCTTTATCAAATCCCCCGCCCGCGCGCAAAGGAAGCCTATCGGGGGCGCGGCCCTTTGATCTAAGATCGCCCGCGACCGACCTGTCGCGCTCCAAAAAGATCTACGGATGAACGCTCTCGTTATCGAAGCGATCGGCTATCTCGCCGCGGCGGCGAGCGTGTTCGTCTATGTGTCGAACACCATGATCCCCTTGCGCATCGCGGCGATCCTCGCCAATGCGCTGTTCGCTCTTTATTTCTTCTTGAAGGGTCTCTACCCGCTCTTCGCGCTCAACGCCTTTCTGGTGCCGGTCAATGTGCTGCGGCTTCGGCAGATGCAGCGCCTTGTCCAGGACATTCGCGCCGCCGCCTCCGAGGATTTCGATTTCGAATGGCTGCGCCCCTATATGAAGCCGCTAAAACTGTCCGAAGGCTTCGTCCTGCATCGCAAGGGCGATTTGTCGGAGGAAGCCTATCTTTTGGTGCGCGGCGAAATCCATCTGCGCGAGCCCGACGTGACGCTGAAGCCCGGCGCGCTCTTTGGCGAGATGGGGATGTTCACCGATGAGAATCGCCGCACCGCCACCGCGGTCGCCGCGACGGACGTCGAGCTTCTCTGCGTGCGCTACGACGATCTCTTGCAGCTCGCGGCGCAGACCCCCCAATTCGGCTTTTACCTGATGCGGCTCATGGTTCGGCGCATGCAGCACAATGTCGAGTTGGCGCGCGCAGGCAAAGGATGAGCGCGAACTTCAATCCCATGCGCGTCATGCCCGCGCTTGTCCCTTGGCGCGTCATGCCCGCGCTTGTCGCGGGCATCCACGCGGACGTATCGGCTGCAGTTGAAAGACTGTAATACGATCCGCTGAATAGGGATCGCGCAGCATCATGGCGTGGATGGCCGGGTCAAGCCCGGCCATGACGAACTCGAAGGCGTCAGAAAAATAATGTCGCAAAAAATCTACCCCGTGCCGGACGACTGGAAGAAGAATGCGCGCATCGACGAAGACGCCTATCGCCGGCTCTATGAGCGTTCGCTGAAAGACCCCGACGGCTTCTGGGCCGAACAGGCGCAGCGCATCGACTGGATCACGCCCTTTTCAAAAGTGAAGCGCACGAGCTTCGATACGCATAATGTTTCGATACGCTGGTTCGAGGACGGCACCACCAATGTCGCGATGAATTGCATCGACCGGCATCTGCCGGAGCGCGCCAATAAGGTCGCCATCATCTGGGAAGGCGACGACCCTTCCGTCTCGCGCCACATCACTTACGGCGAACTGCATGAAGAAGTCTGCCGCTTCGCCAATGTGCTCAAGAAGCATGGCGTCAAGAAAGGCGACCGCGTCACCATCTATCTGCCGATGATTCCCGAGGCCGCTTTCGCCATGCTCGCCTGCGCGCGCATCGGCGCGATTCATTCGGTGGTCTTCGGCGGCTTCTCTCCGGATTCACTTGCGGGACGCATCGAGGACGCACAATCAAACGTCATCGTCACCGCCGACGAAGGCCTGCGCGGCGGCAAGAAAATTCCGCTCAAAGCAAACGTCGACGAGGCGCTCGACAAGGTTTCGGCGAAGACGGTCATTGTCGTGACGCGCACCGGCGCCGACATCGACATGCAGCCTGGCCGCGATTTCCGTTACGAGGAAGAAGCGGCGCGCGTGCACGCCGATTGTCCTTACGCGGAGATGGACGCGGAAGATCCGCTGTTCATCCTTTACACGTCGGGTTCGACCGGCAAGCCGAAAGGCGCGCTGCATACGACCGGCGGCTATCTTGTCTATGCGTCGCTCACCCATGAGCTCGTCTTCGATTATCGCGAGGGCGACATCTATTGGTGCACGGCCGACGTCGGCTGGGTGACAGGCCACAGCTATATCGTCTATGGCCCGCTCGCCAATGGCGCGACGACGCTGATGTTCGAAGGCGTGCCGAATTATCCGAGCGTGTCCCGCTTCTGGGAGATCGTCGACAAGCACAAGGTCGATATTTTCTACACGGCGCCGACCGCCATTCGCGCGCTGATGGCGGCGGGGGAAGCGCCTGTAAAAAAGACGAGCCGCAAATCGCTGCGCTTGCTCGGCTCCGTCGGCGAGCCGATCAATCCCGAAGCCTGGGAATGGTATCATCGCGTCGTCGGCGAAGGCCGTTGTCCGATCGTCGATACATGGTGGCAGACGGAGACGGGCGGCGTGCTGATCTCGCCGCTGCCCGGCGCGATTGATCTGAAGCCCGGCTCGGCGACGCGGCCCTTCTTTGGCGTCGCGCCGGAGATCGTCGATCCGCTCGGCAATGTTCTCGAAGGCCAATGCGAAGGCCTGCTCGTCATCGCCGATTCATGGCCGGGACAGATGCGCACCGTCTATGGCGATCACGAACGTTTCGCGCAGACTTACTTTTCCGCTTTCCCCGGCAAATATTTTACCGGCGACGGCGCCAAGCGCGATTCCGACGGCTACTACTGGATCACTGGCCGCGTCGACGACGTCATCAATGTCTCTGGCCATCGACTCGGCACGGCGGAAGTCGAGAGCGCGCTCGTCGCGCATGAGAAAGTTTCGGAAGCGGCCGTCGTCGGCTATCCGCACGACATCAAGGGACAGGGCATTTATGCGTTCGTGACGCTCAATCAGGGCGTGACGCCGAGCGAGCATTTGCGCAAGGAGCTCGTGCATTGGGTGCGCCATGAGATCGGGCCGATCGCGACGCCCGACATCGTGCAATTCGCGCCGGGACTGCCGAAGACGCGCTCGGGCAAGATCATGCGGCGCATCTTGCGCAAGATCGCCGAAGGGGAATTCGGCGCGCTGGGCGACACCTCGACGCTCGCCGATCCGGGCGTGGTGGAGGAGTTGGTGCGGGAGAGGCCCAATCCGATTCACTAGTCCCGCTAATCAACTGACGGATTTGCTCATGGGCATTTTCTTACACGGCTTAAAACTGCAATATTATCGAGGGATTGGCGATCAAATACAGTCCTTGTGTCCATTCAAGCGCTTTAACTTTTTCATTGGATCAAATAACTCTGGAAAATCAACAGTGCTGAATTTTATCTCAAGGCATTTGTCAAATTATCCAGGAAGGGAAGGTGAAAGAGCAAATCAACTCGATTCTCTTGATGTACATTTGGGTTCAAGCCAAGGGACGCTGAGTGCGTGCCTTGCGATTCCATCAACGCACTTCCTAGAAATGGCGACTACCGGCTTACCCCCTCAGCGCGTCCAACATGGACATAATTTCGATTCAAAAGACCTCGTTACAAAACTCATCGCTTATTTTGACGAAGGTGGGGTGATTTGGTTCAGAACTCCGATTCCTCCAGCAAGAGGAGCTTTTCCACCTCCCTCTTTTGATTTCGACAAAGGAATTGACGCTCAGACCGGACTGACTGTTATGCGGCCCGATGAGTGGGAATCTTTTTGGTCACTCTCAACTGGAAGAAACGGCGGCGCCTATCAAGCGCATTGGTTCCCGGAATCCATCCAAGCACTTAGATCGCGAGCCAAGATCCAATTGCCTCAAGCGGGTCTTATTCCTGCAATCCGGCAAATCGGTCCCAAGGATCAAGACTACTCTGATCTTAGCGGACAGGGTCTGATAGATCGCTTAGCCACTCTTCAAAACCCGGATTACGATAGACCACAAGACAAGGAGGTGTTTGAGAGAATTAACAAATTGTTGGTGGATGTGAGTGGCGAAAAGTCTGCGCAGATCCAGATACCTCACAACCGCCAACATATTGTAGTGGAAATGAATGGAAAGAAATTGCCTCTTTCCGCACTCGGAACGGGAATTCACGAGCTAATTGTCATCGCTGCTGCCTGCATCTCACATGAAAATATGATAATATGTATTGAAGAGCCGGAGCTTCACCTTCATCCAATCTTACAGAGAAAGCTCGTTTCCTATTTGCAAAAATATACTTCAAATCAGTATTTTATTGCTACCCACTCCGCCTGCTTCATCGATACTCCTGGGTCCGCCGTGTTTCATGTCAGCAACGATGGAGCCAAGACGCAGATTACAGAAACAATTCTCAAGCGTGAGCGCTTTGGAATATGCGTGGATCTTGGGTATAAGGCTTCAGACCTGCTTCAAGCAAACGCAGTAATTTGGGTTGAAGGGCCATCTGACAGAATCTATCTGAAACACTGGATAGCGTCGCTCGACGACGAACTTATCGAAAGCACCCATTACTCGATTATGTTTTATGGCGGTAGACTGCTCAGCCATTTGTCGGGTGACGACATGGAATCAGACGAAGAGGTCAAGCAATTTGTAAATCTAATGGCCTTAAACCGAAATAGCGCTATTGTGATCGATAGCGACAAGCGTTCCGCATCTGACGCTTTGAATCAAACTAAATCCCGCATTATCGAAGAGTTTTCCAGATCGAGGGGACCTGCCTGGGTTACAGCCGGGCGGGAAATTGAAAATTATATCCCGTACGAAATGCTGCAGGATGCGGTGAAGAACGTTCACTCTAAAGTATACGGCACCCACCACAAGAATGGCCGATTCGAACATGCTTTGTACTTTAAGCGGCTGGGAGACGACGGTCAGCCGGGTAAAGCGATCGTCAAGGAGGTCGACAAGGTGCGCGTCGCCCAGCGGGTATGCGAAACCGCTGCAGATCTTTCATGCCTCGATCTTCGAAATCGAGTTGTTGAGCTGATTAGCTTCATACGAAAGGCCAACGGTCTAGAGGTTCATCTGAGTAGTTGAGTTGGCCACATCCGCAGCGGACGTCGCCTATTGACGGGATGTCGTTTCGGCGGCCCGCAACTGCAGCGCTGAAGCGGTCAAGCTCCTGCGCAGGTCGAAGAATCGCCTATTTCTTATCGAAGAGCGCGAGCGCTTCCGGCGCGAGCACGCCGCCGGTGATCTCGACCGTTAGAAAGGGCGCGGCCTCGGCGACAGCGCGGCTCGTAATCATGATCTGGCCGAGCCGTTTCGCTAATTGCTCGATCGACGCGGCGAAGACGACGCGTCCCATGCCGCACCAGACGATCGCGCCCATGCACATCGGGCAGGGCTCGCCCGACGTATAAAGCGTCGCGCCTTTTAAGTCCTTCGCCGGATTGTCGGCGACGAAGCGGCGGATCGCCACCATCTCGCCATGCGCCGTCGGATCATTGTTCGTCACGCCGAGATTGCGTCCGGTCGAGAAGACTTTGCCGTCGTGCACGATCACCGCGCCGAAGGGAAAGTCGCCCTTCGCCGCTTCGTCGATCGCGAGCCGCATGAACTTCTCATCCTCCGGACGGACAGGCGAGCGCTTCGCATGCGCCAGCGCGGGCGTGGCGCCAATCGCAGCCGCGAGACCGACGCCCATTGTCGTCAGCGCGGCGCGCCGATCAAAACGACCGCCGCCGCAATCGCATGTCTTATGGCTCATCTCTCGCCCCAGCCCGTCGAACGTCCTTGCGCCAACTTGACATGGCGAACCGCGCAATGCCACTCGCGACGCTTAGGAAGCGGCGGGCGACTCAAACCCTCATGCTGAGGAAACCAGTCGTTGCGCCAGAAAGTGCTAGTGGGGCTGTTGGAGATGGCGAAGGCTTTCATTTTTCCGGGTCAGGGATCTCAGGCGGTCGGCATGGGCAAGGCGCTGTTCGATGCTTTTGCGCCGGCGCGCGCGGTTTTCGCCGAGGTCGACGAGGCGCTGTCGCAGCCGCTCTCGAAGCTGATGTTCGAAGGACCGGAAAACGAGCTGACCCTGACCGCCAACGCCCAGCCCGCCCTGATGGCGGTCTCGCTCGCCGCGATCCGTGCGCTCGAGGCCGAATGCGGCCTTGATCTTACGCGCGACGCGGCCTTTGTCGCCGGACATTCGCTCGGCGAATATTCAGCGCTCGCGGCCGCCGGCGCGCTGACCATTTCCGACACGGCGCGGCTTTTGCGCATTCGCGGCGACGCCATGCAGAAGGCGGTTCCGGTCGGAGAGGGCGCAATGGCGGCGCTGCTCGGCGCTGACCTCGATCAGGCGCGCGCCATTGCTGAAGAGGCCGCGGCGGTGGCGAACGGCGTCTGCCAGGTCGCCAATGACAATGGCGGCGGACAGGTGGTGATTTCGGGGGCCAAGACAGCGGTCGAGAAAGCGATCGACATTTCCAAGGAGAAGGGAATCAAGCGTGCAGTGCTGCTGCCGGTCTCGGCGCCTTTCCATTGCGCGCTGATGCAGCCCGCCGCCGACGCCATGCGCGATGCGCTTGCGGGTGCGGCGATCAGCGCGCCGCTCGTCCCGGTCGTCGCCAATGTGACGGCGGAGCCGATGCAGGACCCGGAGGCGATCCGCCGTCTGCTTGTCGAGCAAGTCACCGGCGCGGTGCGCTGGCGCGAATGCGTGGCCTATATGGCCGATCACGGCGTGACGAAATTCGTCGAATGCGGATCTGGCAAGGTTCTCGCGGGGCTATTGAAGCGAATCGCGCCGCAAGCTGCGGGCATTTCAGTCGGCGCGCCGGCCGATTTCGACGCCTATCGCGCCTTCGCATAGAGCGCGCCGCGAAAAAGTGGAATCCGGTTTTTCGCGTAAAGCGCGCTCTAATCTTTTAGAATCGATCACGTTATCTGCATTTGGGCGATTCCGCCCAAACGCAGCGTGATCTAGCGACGCGGAGAGACAGACAAAAGAAAAGGCCCGGTCGCGAAGACCGGGCCCCTTCTCTCGACCGTAAGGCCGATCAGTCGGAATTAGTACTTGGCCAACACCGGCGCCGGCGAGGCGAAGTTGAAGTGATAGTTCACGCCAGCGCGGATCGTGTGGAAGCGCGTGCGGTTGTTGGTGCTGTTGAGGCCGAAGCCGCCGCCCCACCAGCCGCCGCCGTTGCCCTGGCCGCTGATCTGCGTATACAGATACTCGGCCTTGGCGGACCAGTTCGGCATGAACATGTATTCGGCGCCGCCGCCAACGGTCCAGCCGGTCTGCACCGCGCTGTTCTGGTTCCACCAGCCGTTGCGCTGCACTTCGCCATAGGCGAAGCCGCCCGTGCCGTAGAGGAGCAGCTGCGGGCTCAGCAGCGTGATGCCCACGCGGCCGCGAACCGTGCCGAACCAGTTGATGCGAGCGGTGTCGACCGATCCGCCGAAGAAGCCGGCCGCCAAGAAGGGGTTCAGGGCGGGGAAGAACACCGGACCGACCAGGAACGGGAACAAGTTGTTGCCGCCGCCGCCCGAGCCGATGCTCGTGCCCTGGAAGTCGGTCTCCACGCCCACGACGAACATCGGCGTGACCTGGAAGTTGTAGCCGATCTGGCCGCCGCCGACGACGCCGCCGCGACCGCCGCTGCCGCCGCCCCAACCAAAGTTGATGACGTTGGAGGAGGAGCGATCCTGGAAGCCGCCACCGAGGTTAAGACCGGCGTAGAAGCCGGTCCAGGTCATGACCGGCGGCGGGGGAATGTAAGGCGGGGGCGCCTTGTGGGAGGGGAGGTCGGCGGCGCTCGCAGCGCCGGCGAAAAGCGCCGTCGCCAGAGCCAGAGCCGAAATCGCTGTCTTCATCTCTCTATCCTTCAGTTCGAGCCAACTTAAATTTAATAGGTGCGCCAGTCCCGTGACTCTCTCGGACGTTCGTTGACGCTGACCTCAAGCACGGCGGAGTGTGGTCAAATTTCACGCGGGAAACAACAAACAGAAGGTAAAATCGGGCCCAAAAAGGCCAAAAGATTTTTAGTGTTGCACTTGGGTCACATGGGGATTTAGCGGCCATCCTGATGCAGGAACTGAGCAATTCGGCCTCGAATCCGTCGTTTGCGAAACAAAGTCGAGATCGCGCTCGTTCATTCTCCCGCCTTCGACCAAGCGCCGATGCGAGCGCCTTTTCGAAGCCGGCCGTCTGACGTTGAACCGCGGCTGAAAAAAGGCCACTCCCCAAACTGAGCTATAAGGCTCACGCCATGGGCAGGTGGGAGGAGAGGGAATGTTCGATCTAAACGGCAAGACCGCGCTGGTGACGGGCGCAAGCGGGGGAATCGGCGCAGCGATCGCGCGCGCGCTTCATTCGTCCGGCGCGACCGTGGCGCTTTCCGGCACGAGGAAAGAGGCGCTTGAGGCGCTTGCCGGCGAACTGAACGGCCGCACGCACATCCTGCCTTGCAATCTTTCTCAAAAAGAAGAGACCGAGAAGCTCGTGCCGGCCGCCGAAGCGGCAATGGGCGGGCTGGACATCCTTGTCAACAACGCCGGAATCACGCGCGACATGTTGTTCATGCGACTCAAGGACGAGGATTGGGACGCCGTCATCAACGTCAATCTGACGTCGGCCTTCCGATTGTCGCGCGCGGCGCTGCGCGGAATGATGAAGAAGCGCTTTGGCCGCATTATTCAAATCACCTCGGTCGTGGGCGTGACAGGCAATCCCGGACAGGGCAATTACGCCGCCGCCAAGGCGGGCATGATCGGCATGTCAAAATCGCTTGCGGCGGAAGTCGCCTCACGCGGCGTAACGGTCAATTGCGTTGCGCCAGGCTTCATCGAAAGCCCGATGACCAATGCGCTGACCGACGCGCAGAAAGAGTCGATCCTTCGGATGGTCCCGACCGGAAGGCTTGGAACCGGCGCGGATGTGGCCGCCGCCTGCGTCTATCTCGCAAGCGAAGAGGCGGGCTACGTCACCGGGCAGACCTTGCATGTCAACGGCGGCATGGCGATGATCTAGCAAGGACCAACGCTGCGCGGAACGCGTCTGCGGCGACCTTTCGCCGCGTCCGCGGGGAGCGCGGCGCGCCTCTCGCCATGCTTGGGGAAGTATGCTACCAGAGCCTCGCCGCTGAGGGGCGGCGTCGCCGCGATTTCAACCCGGGGCGCAAGCCGCTATGCGTCTTGCGCATATCAGGGCGGTCGGCGAGCGATTGCAAGTTAAAGGGATGAATGGCGATTGCGGAGCGCGCCAGCCGGCCTGCTTCAAGTCGTCACACGGCGCGAGTAAGCGCCAAATGCAGACAGGGATCAAAGAAGATGAGCGATGTCGCCGAGCGCGTGAAAAAGATTGTTGTCGAGCACCTCGGCGTCGAAGCCGACAAGGTCGTCGACAAAGCCAATTTCATCGACGATCTGGGAGCCGATTCGCTTGATACCGTCGAACTCGTGATGGCTTTCGAAGAAGAATTCGGCGTCGAGATTCCGGACGACGCCGCCGAGACGATCCTCACTGTCGGCGACGCCGTGAAGTTCCTGGAAAAGGCGAAGGCCGCCTGACGGACTAAAAAAGATCCAAGCGCGCGGCGAACCTCTCGCGAGGCTTCGCCGCCATCGCTATTTCGACAACGACAAAAAGTATGAGAGTTGAGCCATGCGCAGGGTGGTCGTCACCGGTCTTGGCGTCGTATCTCCTTTGGGCTGCGGCGTAGAGACGAACTGGCGCCGTCTAGCCGCCGGCGAATGCGGCTTCAAGCGTATCGATACATTCGAAGTCTCCGACCTCGCCTGTCAGATCGCTGCGGTCGTGCCGCGAGGCGATGGCTCGAACGGCACGTTCAATCCTGACCACTGGTTCGATCCCAAAGAGCAGCGCAAGGTCGATGACTTCATCATCTATGGCGCGAGCGCTGCGACGCAGGCCTTAAACGACGCCGGTTGGGTTGCCGACACGCCGGAAAAGCAGGAGGCGACCGGCGTTCTGATCGGCTCCGGCATCGGCGGACTGGGCGGCATTTACGAAACCTCCGTCACCTTGAGGGAGAAGGGACCGCGTCGCGTGTCGCCCTTCTTCGTCTCGGGCAGAATCATCAATCTCGCGGCGGGCTATGTCTCGATCATGCATGGCCTCAAAGGACCGAACCATGCGGTGGTGACGGCTTGCGCGACCGGCACGCACGCCATCGGCGACGCGGGCCGCATCATCGCGATGGGCGACGCCGACGTGATGGTCGCGGGCGGCGCCGAATCGCCTGTCAATCGCATTGGCGTCGCCGGCTTCGCCGCGTGCCGAGCGCTTTCGACCGGTTTCAACGATCGTCCCGAAGCCGCCTCGCGGCCTTACGACAAGGATCGCGACGGATTTGTGCTTGGCGAAGGCGCCGGCTGCGTCGTGCTCGAAGAGTATGAGCACGCGAAGGCGCGCGGCGCGAAAATCTATGCCGAGCTCATCGGCTACGGCATGTCAGGCGACGCCTATCACATCACCGCGCCGACGCCCGATGGCGACGGCGCCTATCGCTGCATGAAGGCCGCGCTGAAGCGCGCCAACATTTCAGTGGCGGACATCGATTATGTGAACGCGCATGGCACGTCGACGCCGCTCGGCGACGAGATTGAACTGAAGGCCGTTGAACGTCTTCTCGGCAATGTCGAAGCCAAACTCGCCATGTCCTCGACGAAATCTGCGATCGGTCATCTGCTCGGCGCCGCCGGCGCGGTCGAGGCGATCTATTCGATCCTCGCGATGCAGGCCAATGTCGCGCCGCCGACTCGCAACCTCGACAATCCGTCGGTCGAAACGTCGATTGATCTCGTGCCGCACAAAGCGCGCGAAAAGGAAATCAATATCGCGCTGTCGAATTCCTTCGGCTTTGGCGGCACGAACGCCTCGCTGCTGTTTCGCCGCGCCTCCTGATCGCTCTAAAGTCGGTCAGCTCATTTTGAGGAATCGCTGGCCGGACCGGGCGTTCCTGAATTCGCCACAATGAGGCATAGTGTAAGTCCTCGGCGCTAGTTGGCCGCGCGACATCTTCAGCTTTGTAGTGGGCGTATTGCGATGAGCGAAGCGGACGAAAAAGGCGCGCCCGAAAAAAAAGCAGATGCTGGCGTGACGCCGCCGGCCGATCCCGCCGCGGAAAAGGCGGAAACGGTCGCGTCGCCTAACGACACCGCCGCCGCCCCAGCCTCCCCGCAAAGCGCCTCGGCAGAAGGCTCCGCTGCGCCGCAGGGCGAAGCTGCAGATATCGCTCCGACGCCCTCGGCAAAACCTTTAGCGGCTCCGCCTGCGCCGGAGTCTGGAAGCACGCCGCTGGCGCGACCCGTCAAACCCCTGGCGGCCACGCCTGCGCCAAGATGGCCAAGCCCGCCGCCCCCCACAGCCAAGCCCGCCGAGCCGCCCAAAGCTCCCGTCACGCCAGGCGCTGACATCGCCTCTGCAGCCGTGAAGCCGGCCGAAACTTCCTCCGTGAAGCCCGCGGAGGTTCCGCCTCCATCGAGGCCAAGCTACGCGCCGCCATCTTCCGCAACGCCGACGACGCCTTCACCCTTCCGCGCGAATCCGCCGCCAAAGGAAGAGGCGCCGGCGGCGGCGAGGATATACGCTCCGCCGCCAAAACCTGCTCCGGCGCCTGCGGAGCCAATAACGCCTTCTCCTCAGCCTGAGACGGCGGCGTCGCCATCCGCGCCTGCGGCTGAAGCGCCCTCCGTCAAGCCGCCGCCAGAAGCGCCCGCCACGGCGCCGCCTACCGTCGCTCCCGCGGGCGCGAGCATTTTTGAACGACGCGCGACCCCGCAAAGCGCCAAACAGGTCCAACGGCCGCAGGCCGCGCCCGCGCCGCCGCCGAAAAAGCGAATAAAGCGCCGCGAAGGCACGCTTTCGGTGGCGAGCGGCTTCTTGAGTTTCGTGCTCGTGGCGCTTGTCGCCGGCGTCTTCGGCCTCATCGCCGCAACGCATAAGCTGAAGGAGCCGGGCCCGCTCCTAGCCGACAAGGTCGTCTATATCCCGCCGCGCAGCGACTTGCTTGAGATCATTTCTCAGCTCCAGCGCGAAGGGGTCATCGCTAGTCCAACGCTCATGCAGCTCGGCCTGCTTCTCGAAGGCAAGCTCGGAAAACTGAAACCCGGCGAATATGGCTTCAAGAAAAACATCAGCCTGCGCGATGTGATCAATCAGATCGCCTCCGGCCGTCAGATCATGCATAGCGTGACGATTCCGGAAGGTCTGACCTCGGAGCAGATCGTGCAGAAGTTGAAAGAGGCTGATCTGCTCGTGGGCGACATCAACGACCTTCCCAAGGAAGGCGCTTTGCTACCCCCCACCTATAAATTCCCCCGCAACTATCCGCGGGCGCGTCTCATTGCGAAGATGCAGGAAGATCAGCGCAAGACGCTCGAAGCAATCTGGGCGAAGCGCGCGCCCGATCTGCCTTTGCGCACGCCTTACGAACTGGTGACGCTGGCCTCGATCGTCGAAAAAGAGACCGGAAAAAGCGAAGAGCGGCCGCACGTCGCCGCGGTCTTCCTCAACCGGCTGCGCAAGGGCATGCGTCTTCAGTCCGATCCGACGATCATCTACGGACTCGTCGCCGGCAAGGCGACGCTTGGACGCCCGATCATGCGCGCCGAGATCGACAAATGGACGCCCTACAACACCTACGCCATCGACGGTCTGCCCCCGGGGCCGATCGCCAATCCGGGCCGCGCGTCGCTCGAAGCCGCAGCGCACCCCGCCCCGACTCGCGACCTCTATTTCGTCGCTGACGGCACGGGCGGCCATGTCTTCTCCGAATCCCTCGATCAGCATTCGCGCAACGTCCAGAACTGGCGGCGACTGGAGAAGGAAAAGAACGACGAAACGATTGATCGCGCGACGCCGGGCGTCCCCGCGCCGGCCACGCCAAAACCCGAAAAACGCACGCAGGCCCCCATTGGACGTCTCGTCAATGTCGCGGAGAGTCACGAAGATTATCCGCCGGGCCGAACCATGGCGCCCGATGACGGTCCGACCCACCGCCTCGGCAAATTCGGTTATGCCGAAGCCGATTTCCTTCTCGGCGGCCATGGCGACCGTACGCAAATTCTAACGGCGGAATTCGTCGCTTTGAGATCTGCGCGCCCGTTCTTTACCGACGAAACTACGCAGCCGCGCGCCCAGCGATTGTTTGATCCATCGCTCCTCGCCCGCCGCCCGCCGCCCCCCGATGAAGAGGAGGAGCGGCTCAATCCGGATATGACGACGACAACCGTCTCGCGCCAAAGTCCGCAGGCGCAGCCTGACGCCGGCTCCGACATGGCGGCATATCCTATTCCGCCTGCGCAGCGCGCCGAGCAGAAAGCGCGCGCAGCGCGCCTTGGACTTGCTGCGGGCTCCGACGAGCTTCCCGGCGAACCGCTCGCTCAAAGAGCCGCTCAGGAAGCCGCGCCGCCGTCAGAGGCCACGGCATTGGCCCCGGCTGGCGGTCGACCCCTTCGTCCACGCGCCTTCGACGCCTCGGAAGGCACGCCGCTCGACCCGCTGCGTGACAAGAGCTGGGATCTCACCTCAGCAAAGACGGTCCCTTCGACTGCCGATTTGCGGTAACGCCGACGCGGCGATAGTGAAGCGCGTCGCGGGCAAGCCGCACGCCAATTCGTCCTCTCGGACCCGCCGCAGCAAATGACCATTCTCAAACAAGCAAGCATTCTCAGCATGACGGGATTCGCCCGCATCCAGAGCGCCGTCGGTTCTTTCCGCTATGCGTGGGAACTCAAAAGCGTCAACGCCAAGGGACTCGATCTGCGTCTGCGCACGCCGCCTGATTTCGACTCCGTGGAAATCAAAGCGCGGGAAAAAATCGCCGCACGGCTGGCGCGCGGAGCGGTCTTCGCCAATCTCGCCGCGAAACGCGAAGACGAAAGCCAGGTCGCTCGTCTGAACCGCGCCGCTCTCGAAGCGCTTCTCGCCGGGCTTTCCAAACTGCCGCCGTCCAATGTGGGACCCGCCACGCTCGATGGTCTTCTCGCCGTGCGCGGGGTGGTTGAGATCGTCGAGCCGGAGCTCTCGGAGACCGAGCGCGCGGAAATCGAGTCGCAAATTCTTGCATCGCTGGACGAAGCGCTCGACGCGCTGATCGCAGCGCGCAAAGCGGAAGGCGGCGCTCTTGCAACGGTTCTGCGTCAACGGCTCGATCGCATATCAATCCTCGCCGCGCAGGCCGACGCGGCCCCGGCGCGTCAGCCCGAAGCGATTCGTGCGCGGCTGAAGCAGCAACTCGCGCGACTCCTGGAGAATGCCGAAGGATTCGATTCAGTGCGGCTGCATCAGGAGGCGGCGCTGCTTGCGGTTCGGACCGATATTCGCGAGGAGCTCGACCGGTTGAAGGCGCATGTCGAGAGCGCCTCCAAACTTCTTACAGCGGGCGGGCCGGTCGGCCGCCGCCTGGATTTCCTCGCGCAGGAGCTCGGCCGGGAGACCAATACGCTCTGCGCCAAATCGAACGACGCCGGGCTCACGGCGATTGGGCTTGACCTCAAGATCGAGGTCGAGCAGCTGCGCGAGCAGGCGCAAAATATCGAGTGAGTGGTGAGTAGTGAGTAGTGAGTAGACACAAGGGCCGCTACTCACTACTCACTATTCGCTATTCGCTACTCTCTCTCGAAAAACATGCCTCCGATCCAATCCAGCCGCCGCGGCATTGTCCTAATCCTTTCCTCGCCCTCGGGCGCGGGGAAGACGACTCTGACGCGAATGCTGTTGCAGGATCGCGATCTCGATTTGACGTTGTCGATTTCTGTGACGACGCGCGCGCGCCGCTCGAGCGAAGTCGACGGCATCCATTACAGCTTCATCTCCGAACGTCGCTTCACCGCCATGCGCGACGCCGGCGAGCTTTTGGAATGGGCTGAGGTTCACGGCAATTTCTACGGCACCCCGCGCGCGCCCGTCGAAGATATCCTTGCGCAAGGCCGCGATTGTCTCTTCGACATCGACTATCAGGGCACGCGCCAGGTACGCGAGAAGATGGGCCCTGACGCCGTCACCGTCTTCATCCTGCCGCCGTCGATGGACGAATTGCGCGCGCGATTGGAGCGCCGCGCCCCAGATTCGCGGGACGCGATAGAGCGACGGCTGGAGAATGCACGAAAAGAGATCGCGCGCTGGAAGGACTACGATTACGTGATCATCAACGACGATCTGCAGCGCGCCTTTGAAGATCTTATCGCCATCCTGCGCGCCGAGCGACAGCGACGGCCAAGGCGCGACAAGGAAATCGAACAATTCGTCGCCAAGCTTTTAAGCGAATAGTTCTTCGCATTTAGCGCGCTATGTTCTCCACATGGCGGCTATCGCTCTCAAACGCGTTTATGAGTCCGCGAAGGCGGAAGATGGAACGCGCGTTCTCGTCGATCGTCTTTGGCCCCGCGGCCTAAGCAAAAACAATGCGCACATCGATCTTTGGGCGAAAGATGTCGCGCCGAGCGATGCGCTGCGGCGCTGGTTCGGCCATAAGCCCGAGCGTTAGAAAGAATTTGAGAAGCGCTATCGCGCCGAACTTGCCGCGCCCGAGTCGCAGCAGCAAATCGACGCGATCCGCGTTCTTGCTCGTAAATATCACGTCACGCTGCTTTACGCGGCGCATGATGAGGCCATGAACAACGCGGTCGTGCTGCGCGATTATTTGCGCAAACGTCATTGAGCTGAAAGCGCGTTGGCGAGCGCGACAAAACCGGCGACGTCGATTTCTTCCGCGCGCTTCGTCTCCTCTATTCCAGCCGCTGCAAGGAGCGCTGAAGCGTCGACGCCGAGCGACTTCAAACTCTGCCGCAACATTTTGCGGCGTTGTCCGAAGGCGGCCTGCGTGACGCGCGACAAGGCGCGGGGATCGCATTCAAGCGGATTGGGATTGGGCGTAAGCTCGACGACGGAAGAGGTCACTTTCGGCGGCGGCGTAAAAGCTGCCGGCGACACGTCGAAAAGAATGCGCGCCTTCGTTCGCCAGCCGCAAAGCACCGCGAGCCGACCATAATCGGCGCGCTCCTTTGGCGTCGCGACGATCCGCTGCGCGACCTCTTTTTGAAACATCAACACATAGCGATCGAAGACCGAGGGCCAGGGCTCCGCCTCGATCCATTTCGTCAGCAGCGCTGTGGCGACGTTGTAAGGAAGATTGGCGCAGATACGAGCGACGCCACACCTGTCATTCCCGACAGACCGAAGGTCTGATCGGGAATCCATGTCGGGTCTCATCGCTGAGGCGCTGGATTCCCGATCGCTCGTTTCACGAGCGTCGGGAATGACAGGCGCGTGAGTCCGCACGATCGCGGCAACATCCATCTCTAGCGCGTCGCCTTCGACGATCGTCAGCCTGCCGGGATAATGCGCCGCAATCTCTTCGAGCGCCGCTAGACAACGAGAATCGCGTTCGACCGCGATGACGCGCGCGCCTTGCTCGAGCAGGGCGCGCGTCAATCCCCCAGGCCCGGGACCGATTTCAACCACGATCGTGTTATCGAACGGCCCTGCAGCGCGAGCAATGCGTGCAGTGAGATTGAGATCGAACAGAAAATTCTGTCCGAGCGATTTCTTTGCGTCGAGTCCGTAGCGGGCGACGACGTCTCGCAGAGGCGGCAGCGAGTCGCTCACTTACGTCGTGCGTCCTGCAAGTTTGATCGCTTCGATCAGACTCGTCGGATCGGCGACGCCTTTGCCGGCGATATCAAACGCTGTGCCATGGTCAGGCGACGTGCGCACGAAGGGAAGACCGAGCGTGACATTGACCCCGCGCTCGAAAGCAAGCGTCTTGATCGGGATCAGCGCCTGATCATGCGTCGGACATAGCGCCACGTCGTATTTTGCGCGAGCGGCTTTGTGGAACATCGTATCGGCGGGAAAAGGTCCAGACGCAATGACGCCACGCGCCCGTAATTCCATGATCGCCGGCGCGATGACGTCGATCTCCTCACGACCGATGGCGCCGTCTTCGCCCGCATGAGGATTGAGTCCTGCGAAGGCGAGGCGCGGCTTGGCAATGTGAAAGCGTGCGGCGAGATCATGCGCGACGATCTCGCCTGTCTCAATGATTAATTCGCGCGTCAGTTGTTTGGCGACATCACCGAGCGGAATGTGAATGGTAAGCGGAACGACCGCGAGTTCTTGCGACCACAACATCATCACCGCGCCATAGTCGCCGCCATAATGGCGATGCGCGAGCTCGGCCAAAAATTCAGTGTGTCCAGGATGCTTGAAGCCGGCCTTATACAGAATCGATTTTGCGATCGGATTAGTGACGACGGCGCGCGCTTCGCCCTTGGCGACGCATTCGACCGCGCGCTCGATCGAGCTCAGCGTTGAAGGGGCGTCGGCAGGATCGGGACTGCCGGGAACGCCAACGACATTAGAGCCTGTATCCACGACAGGCAGCGCGCGGGAGAATATGTCGCCCGCGTGCGCCGCCGTCGTAGTCTCTATCTGAATCTCGAGCGCGAGATTGGCCGCAGTGCGTGCGATAAACGCGGGATCGCTGAGCAGGAAGAAGGGCGGCAGATCGCATGAGTGATGCGCGACATAGGCCATGAGCGCGAGTTCCGGCCCAATCCCTGAAGGGTCGCCTTGTGTCAGAGCGATGGGCGGGGCCATGGCGCCACTTTCTGAACCGCGCTTGGGAATGTTCCTCGACGCTGCATATGCGCTTGCAGAACGATCAAATCCATAAAAAATGCGCGTCGCTCATTTTAAAGCGACGCGCAGCAATCGTGTAACCTGTCGACGGAAAGGCTTAAGCCTTTCCGATCTGCGCATGGGGCACGCCTTCCTTGTCCAACAAAGCGACAAGCTCGCCGCTCTGGAACATTTCCTTCGTGATGTCGCAGCCGCCAATGAATTCATTCTTCACGTAAAGCTGCGGGATCGTCGGCCAATTGGAATAGGCTTTGATGCCTTCGCGTATGACGCCGTCGGCGAGCACGTTGATCGCCTTGTAAGGCACGCCGAGGTGGTTGAGGATTTGCACCACCTGCATGGAGAAGCCGCATTGCGGCGCCTGCGGCGTGCCCTTCATGAAGAGCACGACGTCGGAGGATTCAATTTCATTCTTGATGCGGGCGTTGGCGTCGTCGGACATTTTCATTTGCCTTTGTTGCGGCGTTCAAGGCGCCGGTCGAGGAAAAAACTAAGGCGCACGCGTCGTCAGCTGCAATGCGTGCAACTCACCGCCCAATCGGTCGCCGAAAGCAGCGTTGACCATCTGGTGCTGCTTGACACGGGTAAGGCCGCGAAAGCGCTCGGAGACGACCGTCGCCGCCCAATGGTCGTCATCATTGACGAGCGCGGTGAGCTCCACCTGCGCGTCGGGAATGGCGGCCTTGATAAGACGCTCAATTTCAACGGCTGGCATGGGCATTTTATGACACCTCTGTCGGGAAAGCGCCCGAAAACGCATTATCGTCGCCGCCCATGAAGGCCGGCAGCGGGCTCTCGTGCCCCTTGCGCAGCTCGGTCAGCAATATCGGCGCCTCTCCAGGAAGGATCAAGGCGTCGCCCCCGACGCGCCCAACTGCCTGGACGGGCACGCCGGCCTCCGCGCACTCCTTTGCAACGGCAGCGGCGTCGCCCTGCGCGACCGTCACAAGATAGCGCGCCTGATCTTCCCCAAAGAGCGCCGCATGTCGAAGGCCCTCGGGAAGATGCGTGATTTCGGCTCCCATGTCGCCCGCCAACGCCATTTCGGCGAGCGCGACGGCGAGGCCGCCGTCCGAAATATCATGCGCCGCGCTGACGCGCCCAGAAAGGATCAATCGCCTAATGAAATCGCCGTTCCTGCGCTCGGTGGCGAGATCGACGGGCGGCGGCGCGCCGTCGGCGCGTCCACAAAGATCATGCGCATAGGCCGACTGGCCGAGCCAGCCCTTTGTCTCGCCGATCTGCAGGATCGTATCGCCCTTTCGCGCGAAGCCTGTTTGCGCCGCCTTGGCGACGTCCGCGATGACGCCAACGCCGCCGATCGCCGGAGTCGGCAGAATGCCAGCGCCCTGCGTCTCGTTGTAGAGCGACACATTGCCTGAAACGATGGGGAAATCGAGGGCGCGCGCCGCCTCGCCGATGCCCTGCAGGCAGCCGACGAACTGGCCCATATATTCGGGCCGCTCAGGATTGCCGAAATTCAGATTGTCCGTGAGCGCCAGCGGCGTCGCGCCGCGCACGGTGATGTTGCGCCAGCTTTCCGCAACCGCCTGCTTGCCGCCCTCATAAGGGTCAGCCGCGCAATAGCGCGCGGTAACGTCGGTCGTGAGCGCCAACCCTTTGGGCCCCGCCTTCACCCGGACGACCGCGGCGTCGCCGCCGGGGGGGCGCACGCTATTGCCGAGAATGAGGTGATCATATTGCTCCCAAACCCAGCGTTTGGAGCAGAGATTTGGCGTCGCCAGGAGTTTGAGCAGCGCATCGCGGTTCGAGAAGGGCGCTTTGATCGCGGCGGCGTCGACCGCCGGCTGTTTTGACGTCGGCGTCCAAGGCCGATCATAGACCGGCGCCTCGTCGCCCAATTCCTTGATCGGCAGATCGGCCCTTACCTCGCCCTTATGCTTGACGACGAAGCGAAGCGTGTCGGTTGTTTTGCCGACGATCGCGAAATCGAGCCCCCACTTCCGGAAGATCGCCTCGGCCTGCTCTTCGAGTTCGGGCTTTAAGACCATGAGCATGCGCTCCTGGCTTTCGGAGAGCATCATCTCATAGGCGGTCATGCCCTCCTCGCGGCAAGGCACCGCGTCGAGGTCCAGCTCAATGCCGAGATTGCCCTTGGCGCCCATCTCCACCGCGGAAGAGGTGAGGCCGGCGGCGCCCATGTCCTGAATGGCGATGACCGCGCCAGACGCCATAAGCTCCAGGCAAGCCTCCAACAGCAGCTTCTCCGAAAAAGGATCGCCCACCTGAACTGTGGGGCGTTTTTCCTCTGCGTCCTCCTCGAAAGAGGCGGATGCCATGGTGGCGCCGTGAATGCCGTCGCGCCCGGTCTTGGAGCCGAGATAGACGATCGGATTTCCGACGCCCGCAGCGGCCGAGTAGAAGATCGAGTCGGTGCGCGCCAGCCCGACCGCCATCGCGTTGACGAGAATATTGCCGTCATAGGAAGCGTCGAATTCCGTTGAACCCCCGACTGTCGGCACGCCGAAGCTATTGCCATAGCCGCCAATTCCGGCGACGACCCCCGCGACCAGCCGCCTGGTCTTGGGATGCGCGGGGCAGCCGAAGCGCAGAAGGTTTAGGCATGCAATCGGCCGCGCGCCCATTGTGAACACGTCGCGAAGAATGCCGCCGACGCCCGTGGCCGCGCCTTGATAGGGCTCGATGAAGGACGGGTGGTTGTGGCTCTCCATTTTGAAAACGCAGGCGTCGCCGTCGCCGATATCGATCACGCCGGCGTTTTCGCCCGGACCGCGAATCACCCAGGACGCCTTGGTCGGGAGCTTGCGCAAATGAATGCGCGACGATTTGTAGGAACAGTGCTCGTTCCACATGGCCGAGAAAATGCCGAGCTCGGTGAAGCTCGGCGTGCGGCCGATGAGCTTTAGGATGCGTGCGTATTCATCAGGCTTGAGGCCGTGAGCGGCGGCGAGCTCCGGCGTGACGGCGGGTTCAGTCGCGCTCACTTATCCTCGCATTGGTGGAATCTCTGCGCGGTTCTCTATTTTTCGCCGCGCTGCGGCGGCGAAAGGATTACTGCGCAGCGTCTGACGCGGCAAGCCGTGAGGCTGCCTAAAGTCAAACTTACGGTCCTGTCCATGGCAGCGACTGCAGCAAAGCGGCGCCAGCTATCTCACATGGATTACAAGGATTGTTGCCGTACAGCCACAGCCGCCAAGAATGAGCAGCTCACAGCCTAATTTTGCATCAGATGCGGTTGCATTACCAAAATTTTAGAGCAACGTGACAGTGACTTCGGCGCTTTTGTCGTCGACCGTCATCGCAGAATTTAATCCGGGGGTTCCGATGAAGAATTTTGTCCGCAGCACGTTGGCCGCTCTTATGGTCGGGAGCGCCGGCGCCGCGTTTGCCGCTGATCTGCCCGTTTATAAAGCTCCGCCGCCTGCGCCGCCCGTATTCACCTGGACCGGCCTCTACGGCGGCGTGAACATCGGTTATGCCTTCGGCGACAGCACTCGGGAAACAGGCGGCCTCGGCTATCTTAGCGCGGCCGGTCTGGCGGCGGCGCCGTTTGGCTCGGCCTGGAGCGTCGACCAGAATCTGCATGGCGTCGCCGGCGGCGGACAGCTCGGTTACAACTATCAGTTCAACCCGTGGCTCGTCCTGGGCGTCGAGGCGGACATTCAGGCCACTGACGCGGTGTCCCACAGCAACACCGCGGTTGGCATCGTTGACGGCGCAGGGCCCCACATACTGACCATGAATTCGACGAAGAACGTCGATTGGTTCGGCACGGTGCGCGGCCGAGTCGGCCTCACCCTGCCTTCCATGCCCAATCTGATGGCCTACGGCACCGGCGGTTTCGCCTATGGCCAGGTCATCAACAACGTCGGGTTCGCCGACAACTTCCTCGCTACTGCTGGAATAAGCGCCATCGGACACGGCTATTACGACAACACCAAAGTCGGCTGGACGGCGGGCGGCGGCGTCGAGTGGTCGCCCTCGGCATTCCCGTCATGGTCGCTCAAGGCCGAATATCTCTATGTCGATCTCGGCACGACAACGGCTAATTCCGTTCCGCTCAATGCCTTGCCTGGCTTCGGCACGGGAGGACCTCTCTTTGCCGCGGCCCATAGCTCGCCGACCCGCTTTCATACAGTTCGCGCGGGCGTGAACTGGCACTTCGACCCCTTCGCGGCTATAGCGCCTTCGACTGCCGGCGGCGCTCTGCCGTCGATCAAAGGACCGCCCCCGCCGGCGGTTTTCGTGGATAGCTATCAGCCGTTTCAGGTTCGCCTGAAGATTGCCGGCGTCATGCCGCTCGCCGGCCATGGCACGGTGTTCGACTCGGGCGCCGGACACCCTCTTTTGGGATCCATTGGCAGACAGACAGGCCTGACCACCCTAAACGGCGTGATTGCTGGCGCGAGCACGAACACCTCTAAGTCAATTATCCCAATGCTTGATGCGGCCTATTACCTCACCAAGAACTGGGCGATCGAGGCGATTTGCTGCGTTACGCCGCATCACATCCAGGGCACCGGCACAATCTCTAGCGACTTCGCTCGCGCCTGGCTGTTCCCGCCATCCGTCATGGCGCAATATCACTTCACCAATTTCGGCGCCGTCCAACCCTACCTCGGCGTCGGCGTTAACTTCACCACCTTCTGGAATACCCGCGTCAACAACGACACCTGGTCGATTCCCTTCACCCCTGGCGCTCCGCTTGCTGGTACGGGGGGCGTCCTCAGCACCTTCCAATATGCCACGGTTACCCCTTCATGGGGCCCGGTTGGACAGGTCGGCGTCGATTATATGCTCAACGAACATTGGGGCATAAACGTCGACTTCAAATATGTCGGGCTGCATCCGACGGTTCACTCCACCGTCGTCGCTTTCTCGCCGGCAGTGCCCGCAGTTGGAGCGATCTTCATCCCGGTCAAAGTGTCTCTGCCGATCAATCCGATCGTCGTCTCGGCGGGTCTGACCTATCGCTTCGGCGGCAGCCTCCTGTCTCCGCTGTTCTGACCATAGGCACAGTTAAAAGAAACCGGCCCATGATGGGCCGGTTTCAGATCGCAAAAAAACCCCCGGCGCGAGCCGGGGGTTTTTTGATTCACTTGGGCGTCGCATAATAAGGCCTGGCCCCGCACCCAGCGGGTGCGACGCAAAAAAATTTATCCGCTTAGCAGCCGGCAAATCGACTCAAGCTGCTCCAACGAGCCATAGCGGATACGCAGCTCGCCTTTTTCTCCGTCAGGACGAAGTTCAACGCGCATCCCGAGCGCGTCGCTCAGGGTTTTTTCAATGGCGCGCGTATCGGCGTCCTTGGCGGAACGAGCAGAACGTTTCGCAGGCCGAACATTTTCGGTTTCGTCCTGAGCAAGCCGTTCGACGTCGCGGACCGTCATTCCTTTTTCGACAATGCGCCGCGCCACCGCCGCCGGGTCAGCAACGGCAAGAAGCGCGCGGGCGTGACCGGCTGAAATCGCGCCTTCGCCGACGAGCTTTTTCGCCTCTTCCGGCAAATTCAGCAGGCGAATCGTATTGGCGATATGGGGCCGGCTCTTGCCGATGATCTTGGCGATCTCGCCATGAGAGTAGCCGAACTCTTCGCCGAGCCGTTCGTAACCCTTCGCCTCTTCGATGGCGTTCAAATCGGCGCGCTGCACATTCTCGATGATGGCGAGTTCAAGCGCCTCCTTGTCATCAGCTTCGTGGATGACGACTGGAACGTCGGAGAGGCCCGCCATCTGCGCGGCGCGCCAGCGCCGCTCGCCGGCGATAATTTCATAAGCGTCGGCGACGCCGGCGAGGGCGCGAACGACGATCGGCTGAATGACGCCCTTCTGACGGATGGAGGCGGTAAGTTCGGCGAGATCTTCCTCGCGAAAGGAAAGACGCGGATTGCGCGGGTTCGGCCGCAAAAACTCGATCGGCGCCTTGCGGGGGCCGCGGGGCCGCTCCCTCGTGGCGACGTCCGCGGCGGCGTCGCCGAGCAGCGCCGCCAATCCCCGGCCGAGCCGGCGCCGCGATTCCTCCGCCATTAGCAAGAAGCTCCTTTTTCTTTCCTAAGCCGCGCGCAGCCGCTTCTCGCGCTGGATCACCTCCGAGGCGAGTTTCAAATAGGCCTGACTGCCGGAGCATTTGAGGTCGTAGAGCAGCACCGGCTTGCCATGCGATGGCGCCTCGGAGACCCTGACGTTTCGCGGTATCATGGTGTCATAGACCTTCTCGCCCATGAAGCGGCGCACATCGGCGGCGACCTGATTCGCCAGATTGTTGCGTGGGTCATACATGGTCAGAACGACGCCGTGGATTGACAACTTTTGGTTGAGAGTTTGCTTGACCTGATCGACGGTCGAGAGAAGCTGGGACAGGCCCTCCAGCGCGAAAAACTCGCATTGCAGCGGTACCACGACGGCGTCACTGCCGGCTAACGCATTGATTGTTAATAAGTTCAGCGACGGCGGGCAGTCGATAAGAATGTAGCTGTAGCGCCGCTCCTCATCGTGTTCTACCGCAAGCTCGGCGAGCGCCCGCTTCAACCGAAAGGCGCGATCCTTATCATTGGCGATCTCAAGCTCGACCCCCAGAAGATCGAGAGTTGAAGGCGCGATCGAGAGACGCGGCACCGCCGTTGCGACGATCGCTTCCGCGAGGCTCGACTCGCCGAGCAGCACGTCATAAGTCGAGATCGGCCGGTGCTGACGATCAATTCCGAGGCCTGTCGAGGCATTGCCCTGCGGATCAAGGTCGATGACGAGAACTTCCTCGCCGACCGCAGCGAGCGCCGTGCCGAGATTAATGGCGGTGGTCGTCTTGCCCACGCCGCCCTTTTGATTGGCCAGCACAAGAATGCGCGGCGAAGAGGAAGCGGTCACGATGGGGAAGCCTTGCGCTTGACGACGACGATACGCGCGCCCTTGCGGGTGCGGCTTGCCGTCGATTCGCAGCTAAAGCTACCCAGCGCTTCGACTGCGGTCAATTCATCTCGCCACTCTTCCCCCTTTAAAAAAAAGCCAATAGCGCCCTCCTGAAGAGTCTCTTCGGCAAGCTGGACCAGGCGCGTCAGCGGCGCGAGCGCACGCGCGCTCACGCCGTCGATTTGGCCGGCCAGCCTTGGCATCACATTTTCAATGCGCTCGGGGTGAATGATTGCCGGCGCCGCTGTTTCACGTGAAACAGCCCGCAGGAAGCCGGCCTTGCGCTGATCGCTCTCGATAAGGTGGACGACAGCGTTGGGCTGGCCCTTGAGGAGGAGAGCGGTCACCAGCCCCGGAAAGCCGGCGCCGGACCCCATATCCACCCAGCGCCTGACACGAGGCGCCGCGGCTTGCACCTGCGCCGAATCGGCAAAATGCCGCAACCAGACGTCGTCGAGAGTCCCAGAGGACACGAGATTGATCTTCGCCTGCCAGCGCCGCACCAGCGCCGCGTAGACTTCAAGCTCCGCTTCGATTGGCATGAGTTCCGGGAAGAGATCCAGCGCCTCTTCCCGGCCGGCGTCTGCTTTCACGCGCGGCGCGCCCGCGCCGCCAGCAGCGTCAGCGCCGAAGGAGTCATGCCGTCGATGCGCTGCGCCTGGCCAATCGTGCGCGGCCGAAGATAGCTCAGCTTACCGCGCAGCTCGGCCGACAGGCCAGCTATCGACGCATAGTCCAGTCCCCCCGGCAAAGCTAAGCGTTCGTCGCGTCGATACGCGTCAATATCGGCCTGCTGCCGGTCGAGATAGACGGCATAGCGCGCCTCTGTCTCCAGCCGCTCCGTCGTTTCAGGCGCGATCCCGTTGAACTCAGGCCAGATCGACGCCAGCCGATCCAGCGTAATGTCCGGAAAGGAGAGCAGCGCATAGGCGCTGCGACGCAAACCGTCCTGATTGACCGGCAGCCCATGCCGGCGCGCCGCCGCCGATGTCAGTTCCCGCGTCTGCAGCATCTTTCGCGCAGCCTCGAGACTGGCGGCGCGGGCGGCATAATGCGACGCGCGGCCCACCCCGACGCTACCGATCTCGAGCCCGCGCGGCGTCAGGCGCTCATCGGCGTTATCGGCGCGCAGCGACAAGCGATATTCCGCCCGCGAGGTGAACATGCGATAGGGCTCGCTGACCCCGCGGGTGACGAGATCGTCGATCATGACGCCGAGATAGGCCTCGGCGCGATCGAGGACGACTGCGCTCTTTCCCGCCGCGTGGCGGGCCGCGTTGATCCCCGCGAGTAGCCCTTGCGCAGCGGCCTCCTCATAGCCGGTCGTGCCGTTGATCTGCCCGGCGAAGAAAAGCCCGCGAATGCGCTTGGTTTCGAGCGTCGCGGAAAGCTCCCGCGGATCGACATAATCATATTCGATCGCATAGCCGGGCCGCAGGATGCGCGCTTCTTCCAGCCCAGGAATCGCGTTGATGAAGGCCTGCTGGGTCGCCAGCGGAAGCGAGGTCGAGACGCCGTTCGGATAGACGGTGTCGTCGTCGAGCCCCTCGGGTTCGAGAAAAATCTGATGCGCGTCGCGATCGGCGAAGCGCGTGACCTTGTCCTCGATCGAGGGGCAGTAGCGCGGTCCGGGGCCAGAAATCGCCCCCGTGCGCAAGGGCGAGCGATGCAGATCGTCGAGAATGATCCGGTGCGCGGCCGGCGTCGTGCGGGTGACGCCGCAGGCGATCTGACGGTTTTCAATCTTCGTCGTCAGATAGGAGAAGGGCTCGGGCGTCGGATCGCCCCATTGTTCCTCGAGCGCTTCCCAGCGGATGGCGCCCCCGTCGAGCCGCGGCGGCGTGCCGGTCTTGAGACGCGCTGCCGCAAAGCCCGCCGCCCGCAATCGTCGGCTCAACGTGTTCGAAGGCGCGTCGCCCATACGGCCGGCCGGCGTGCGTTCGTCGCCGATATGGATGACGCCGCCAAGAAAGGTGCCGGTGGCGACGACGACGGCGCAGGCCCGAATTTCGCCCGCCGCCGTCACGACGCCCCGAACGCTTTCGCCTTCGAGCAGCAGGTCTTCGACGGAAGCTTCGACGATCGTCAGATTTTCGGTCTCGTCGAGCGCCGCCTGCATCGCCGCGCGATAGAGCTTGCGGTCGGCTTGGGCGCGCGGGCCGCGCACCGCCGGGCCCTTGGACCGATTGAGAACCCGGAACTGGATGCCGGCGGCGTCGGCGACGCGCCCCATCAGGCCGTCGAGCGCATCGATCTCCCGAACCAGCTGGCCCTTTCCAAGGCCGCCGATCGCTGGGTTGCAGGACATTTCACCGATTCGAGCGCGATTTTGCGTGACGAGCGCGGTGCGCGCGCCAAGGCGCGCCGCCGCGGCCGCCGCCTCGCAGCCGGCGTGCCCGCCGCCGATCACAATGACATCGAAACTCTTCATGCTTGGGTCTGTTTCACGTGAAACATATCATTTGCCAATACAGAATCGCGAGAAAACCGCGTCCAGCACCTCCTCCACATCGACGGCGCCGACAATCCGGCCGAGCGCACGACTCGCGCGACGCAGCTCTTCGGCATGAAGTTCGAGCGCTCCGCCGCCGCCGATGACCGTTTCGATGCTCTCCACTGCCTGCTCCAAGGCCAAGCGATGCCTGTCCCTGACGATCAGCGCCGCCGCGCCGTCGCCCAGCCGGGCGCGGGCGCGCGCTTCGATCGCGGCGGCGAGAGTTTCGAGCCCCTCGCCGCTCAAGGCGCAGACCGCGATTGCGTCTTCCGGCGCTGGTCTCAGGTCGATCTTGGTGGCGACGCGAATCATTTCGACGTCGCTCGCAGGCGGCGGCGGCTCCGCCGCATCCGATAGCCACAGCGCCAGATCTGCGGTCTCGACGCGCGCCAGCGTCCGATCGACGCCGATACGCTCAATCTCGTCCGCCGCCTCGCGTAGCCCCGCGGTGTCGATCAGCGTGACCGGAAGTCCGCCAATATCGAGGTGAGCCTCGATCATGTCTCGGGTCGTGCCGGGAATCGCCGAAACGATCGCGAGATCGCGCTGGGTCAGAGCGTTGATCAGCGTTGATTTTCCTACGTTTGGCTGCCCCAGTATGATGACCGTGAAGCCGTCGCGCATGCGCTCGGACGCCGGCGCGAGCTGTAGCGCCGCCCGCATGTCTTCGGCGACGCGAGAAAGCATTTCAGCGAGCCGCGCCTGTGAAAATCCGCCGACGTCCGCCTCGTCGCTGAAGTCGAGTTCGGCTTCAAGAAGCGCCAAAGCATCGACCAGAACCCCCCGCCAGCCTTCAACTTTGCGCCGCAAGGCCCCGCCCGCGATCCGAAGCGCCTGCCGGCGCTGCGCCTCTGTCTGCGCGTCGACGAGATCGGCGAGCGCTTCGGCCTGAGACAGGTCAAGCTTGCCATTGGCGAAGCCGCGCCGGGCGAATTCGCCGGGTTCAGCAGGCCGCAGACCAGAGAGCCGATGCAAAGCGGCAAGCGTGCTCTCCACGACCGCGCGGCCGCCATGGAGCTGCAGCTCGGCGTAGTCCTCCCCCGTCGAGGAGGCAGGCCCTGGAAAGAAAAGCGCGACGCCACGGTCGAGCATTTCATCGGTCGCTGGGTCGCGCAAAATCGCAAAACTCGCCTGCCGGGGCTCGGGAAGCTTCCCGGCCAACGTCTCAAGCGCGACGCCCGCTCCCGGACCGGATATTCGGATGACCGCGATCGCAGCGCGTCCGGCGCCAGTGCCAAGCGCAAAAATTGTGTCGCGCGAGGTCACGGCGCGGCGCGCTTCAAATCGCGCGCAAGGTCGACAATCGTCCATACATTGGTGAAGTTCGAGAACATTTGCCCAACGCTTCGATGAGCTTCACGCGACTCATGCCACGGGCCAATCCTAGCGACTACTCTTTTCATATTCTGAAGCGCTAGAACGCAGCAGTTGTTTTTAAAAGTCAGCCTTCGCAGGAACCATTCGACGCATTGGCCGTTTCTCGTTGGCGAGTCTTTTCAAGCGTTCTTTTAAAGTTCACGCTTCGTGACGTAAGCATCGGAGAATCTCCATGTCCGTGCTTCGCGCATTGTGCTTTAGAATTTTCGCGTCCGTTAAAACGCAAGCTTACGCGACAATTCTTTTCGCCGTCGGCTTCGTCATTCATCCATGTTTCGAAACAGCGCGCGCGCAAAGCACGATTGCCGACTACGATCGCATCGTCGCCGATGCAACGCGATGTACGCCGGAGGAGCCATGCGCAGTCGCCGGCGGCGTCAAAGGTTGCCGGTGTCCGACCTCCGTGCGCGCCAGCGAAGCACAACGTGTATCCGCGGCGGCGCAAGGCGCCGCATGTCCGCAGATTGAACGGCTTTACTGTCCGCCGCTGCGCGCGCCGCATTGCAACGACGGTCGTTGCGCGGCGGAGGTTGTTTCCAACTGACTATCGTTAAGCGCCAGTCTTTTCTTGCAGGCAATATCAAGGAGACGAAAATGTTTGCCATCGATGAAAAACCCATTGCGCAAAACGTCGCAAGCACACGGGAGAAGAGCTATCTCGCCGCATTGCTCTTTCTAATTTTGGCCGCGCAACCTGCATGGGCCGACAAGACATATTATCTCGACGAATCGACCGACTTTTCGGGCAACGGCTGCGAAAACGCCGATCTCAACGACGTGACGTCAAGCCTCCAAAGCTCTCTCAACGCCAATGGCTGGACCGGCCAGCGATGGACCAATTCGAACGCCTGGCCGCAGGATTATTTCGAATCCACGATGGCTGGATTATCTGGCGTCGACAATTTGTATGGCGATAACTTTCTACTCACGGTTTACGCTGGCCATGGCAATCGCGCGCTGGTGCAGTTCGGATTCATGCGCAATGGACGCTGCACGGTCAATCTCGAAACACAGGCGCGGCTCGGTCTACAAGGTGGAAACAAGGCCGTGTACGCAATGTATGTCACGAGCTGCACGCTGAACCTCGATTCGCTTTCACGCAACTTCAATCACGAAGTTCGCCAACAGTTCGGCTATCATAATTCTCCCTCGGTCAAGGACGACCAGCCGCGCGATTTCTTCGAGGAGACGAACTCCAAGACGAATGCGAGAGCTTGGATCGACGAGATGGAAGATCGTCCTGGCTGGTTTACCGGCGACAATTCTCCGATCGCGCTGACGCACGGGCTCGACTCAAGCCACTGCGACTGGGTTCGCGACACAGCGAAGTTGCGCGGCGATTCGTTGCTTTTCACGCCGCCGGAACCTTGGGGCTGGTTCTGCTGGATTATGTACGACCACGGCGCCAGCGGCTGCTGAAATATTTTCGTGGAGGCTATTATGAAAAATCTTTCTCTCGCCGCAGTCCTCGCAAGTTCAATGTCGCTTGGAACGATTGACGCGCGCGCACAGGAACCCAGCAAATCGGACATTCCGCAGCGCGTCGCGACTTTTGAAATGAGCTGGAAGGAACGCGATAGATCAGCGATCTCGGATTTGGCCCGCTCGGCTGCCGAATCCCTCACCGGGCGCGAACTTCGAGCGGCGGCTCCCATCGTCGAACCCCTGAAGAATATTCAAGCGCGTCGCATGCAAGTCGCCATTCCTGACGCGCCTTCGCTCGAAATGACCTATCTGCCCGATTACGATGAACTGAGGATCGTCGACACTGAGCTTGCTTCCGCGCGAGCGCCTGAGCGCGATCTCGCTCAGGGCGATGCAATGAAAATTGCCCACAGTGCGTTTGATGCGCTTGCGCAACGAAAGCTGATCGATCCAGCGCAGTACGATTGGCAGAAAGCCGATGTCGGCTTCACCTGGGTCGGCGGCGCTTCGCGCGCGGCAAAAGCGAGCGAGCGCAAGCGTGTTGAATATCGCATCACCTTGCGGCGCGCGATCAATGGCATCGAATTGGCGAACGCCGGTCTGCGTATAGCGGTGCACGCCAGCGGACGCGTATCCGGTCTGCGATTGGGCGGCGTGACCGTTGCGTCAAAACAAGCAGGCCAAACGGAAGAGCCAACCGGTCGTGGCCGTTGGCTCGAGCCAAAACAGTCCATCGATGCGCTACGCGGCCGGTTCGAACGCGACATCGTCGCAGCCCAAAAGGGCAAAGCGAACGTCGCCTGGTCCAGGATCATGTATGTCATGCCGGAAAAGGAGCGCTCATCCTTAGTAGAGCCGCTTTACGTCGTGTCCTATTCGCTCCAGACGCCAACCCCGGAAGGCGAAACAGCGGTCAGCCGCCGCAAGACGATCGGCTTCTCGCTTGTCGATGCAAAGGCTCCGCCGGTCGACCTCACGCCGCCAACGCATGAACCAGCGCCGGATCGAACGAAGAAGCCGGAGCAATAACGACAAGCGCCGTTTGCTCGCCGAAGATTAAGGACGCTCAGGGCGACTACGTATTCATCGAATCGAAGAAGCCCTGATTGTTCTTCGTCTCGCGCAGCTTTCCGAGCAAGAATTCGATCGCGTCGACCGTGCCCATCGGATTGAGGATACGGCGCAGCACATACATCTTCTTCAAGATGTCGCTTGCAACAAGCAGCTCCTCCTTGCGGGTGCCTGAGCGCGTGATGTCGATCGACGGAAAGACGCGCTTATCGGCGACCTTGCGGTCGAGAATGATCTCGCTGTTGCCGGTGCCCTTGAACTCCTCAAAAATGACTTCGTCCATGCGAGAGCCGGTGTCGATCAAGGCCGTCGCGATGATCGTGAGCGAACCGCCTTCCTCGATATTGCGCGCCGCGCCGAAGAAGCGCTTCGGCCGCTGCAGAGCGTTGGCGTCGACGCCGCCGGTCAACACCTTGCCGGACGACGGCACGACAGTGTTGTAGGCGCGCCCGAGCCGCGTGATCGAGTCGAGCAGGATCACCACGTCGCGGCGATGTTCGACGAGGCGCTTCGCTTTCTCGATCACCATTTCGGCGACTTGCACGTGACGCACGGCCGGCTCGTCGAAAGTCGACGACACGACTTCGCCGCGCACGCTGCGCTGCATGTCGGTCACTTCTTCAGGCCGCTCGTCGATGAGAAGAACGATGAGATAGCATTCCGGATGATTGGTCGTGATCGATTGCGCGACATTCTGCAAAAGCACGGTCTTGCCGGTGCGCGGCGGCGCCACGACCAGCGCACGCTGGCCTTTGCCGATCGGCGCAACGAGATCGATGACGCGCGAAGAGAGATCCTTCTTGGTCGGATCTTCGATTTCGAGCTTGAGCCGCTCATCCGGATAGAGCGGCGTCAGATTGTCGAAGGGCACCTTATGGCGCACCTTCTCCGGATCTTCGAAATTGATGCTGTTGACCTTCAACAGCGCGAAATAGCGCTCGCCCTCCTTAGGGCTTCGGATCATGCCCTCGACCGTGTCGCCGGTGCGCAGGCCGAACTTTCTAATCTGCGAGGGCGAGACGTAAATGTCGTCGGGACCGGCGAGATAATTGGCGTCGGGCGAGCGCAGAAAGCCGAAGCCGTCCTGCAACACTTCGACGACGCCTTCGCCGACGATTTCGACGTCCCGGCTCCCGAATTGCTTCAGGATAGCGAAGAGGAGCTCCTGCTTGCGCAGGAGAGAGGCGTTCTCGACTTCATGCTCTTCGGCGAAAGCGAGGAGTTCGGCGGCGGACTTGGCCTTCAAGTCCGAAAGTTTAATTTCCCGCATTCAGGATGAACCTTGGGTATTTGGGCGCAGGTGGAGAGAAGCCGGGGATAAGCGGTGGGGCGGGGAATATGGCCTTCCCGAGCGCCGGCGGAAATTCCGGCGATGCCGCTACAAGCAGACACGGGCCTCAGAGGGATAAGCTCCCTTAGACAATTTCCAGACATGAATCAAGAGCGCGCTTTAGCCCTTGAAAAAGCCGACCCGACCAGGCCGGCCGTCCCTCTCGGTCGCTTCACAAGATTCAGAACGGCTTGACGATCACCAGGATGACGATGCCGATCATCAGCAAGGTCGGCAGTTCATTAACGATGCGATAGTAGCGCGGCGAATGAACATTGGCGTCTTCCGCGAAACGACGCAGTAGCACGCCATCATGGATATGCGCGGCGGTGAGAAGCACGACGAGCGTCGCTTTCGCGTGAAACCAGCCTGACGACAGCGCCCCTCCCTCAATCGCGAGATAGAGTCCCGTTATCCAGGCGACGAGCATCGCCGGCGTCATAATGTAGCGATAAAGCCGCCGCTCCATGATCTTAAAGGTGTCGGCCTGCGGGCCTTTGCCGATTTCCGCGTGATAGACGAAGAGCCGCGGCAGATAGAGAAGCCCCGCCATCCAGGAGATGATGGCGATGACATGCAGCGCCTTGATCCATGCGTACATGGTCAGGCCCCCTGTCGCACGCGAGCGACAAGCCGTTCGACATTTTCAACCGGCGTTTGCTGCAAGATTCCGTGACCAAGATTGAAAATATGCGGCCGGCCTTTGAATGCCGCGAGAATGGAATCGACTTCGCGGTCGAGCGCATCTGCGCCAGCAACAAGCGCCAGCGGATCGAGATTGCCTTGCAGCGGAACGTTGCGCGCGGTTTGGGCGACAGCCCATGCAGGATCGAGCGCCGTATCGATCCCATAGCAATCGGCGCCAATCGTTTGCGTGAGTTTCGGCAAATGCGCGTCTGCGCCGCGCACAAAGGCGACCACAGGCGTTCGCGGATGACGCGCCTTGACGCCTTCAACGATGCGGCGAACCGGCTCCGCCGACCAACGCTGGAATTCATGGGCCGGCAAGACGCCGGCCCAACTGTCGAAGATCTGGACGATCTCGACGCCCGCATCGATCTGGCGCGCCAGATAGTCGATCGAAGCCTCAACCAAGCGCTCGATCAGCTTCGCAAATGCATCAGGGTAGCGATAAGCGAAGAGACGCGCCGGCCCCTGATCCGGCGTTCCCTGTCCAGCGATCATGTAACTCGCCACGGTGAAGGGCGCGCCGCAAAAGCCGATAAAAGCGACATCGGACGGCAGCGCCGTTTTCACCAGATCGATCGTCTCGAAGACGGGTGAAAGATGTTCAATCTTGAACTTCCCGAGCCGCTCCGCCTGCTCCGGCGTTTCGATCGGTTCGAGCCGCGGCCCAGCGCCGGTCTCGAATGACACAAGCTGGCCCATGGCGTCGGGCACGACGAGAATGTCGGAGAAGAGGATCGCCGCGTCGAAGTGGAAACGCCGGATCGGCTGCAGCGTCACTTCCGCAGCCTTTTTCGGCGAATAGCAGAAATCGAGAAAGCTTTTCGCGGTCGCCCGCACCTCGCGGTATTCGGGAAGGTATCGGCCGGCCTGACGCATCAGCCACAAGGGCGGAATTTTTCGCTCTTCTCCACGTAGAACCGAAAGAAGCGCCTTCTCTTCCGCCATCCCGTTCAATCCCTCCGTATCGTTCGTTGGAGTCGGCGTAGCGTGAATCGGCGTTAAAAGAAAATTCATTTTAAAAGGAATTGATTCTTTATTTGTATCTCTGAAAGCACGAAGGTTAATTTTCATTAACCAGTCGCTCACAGGCGATCGGCGAACGCCCAGCAGCCTAGAGAAACGCGGGAAAAATCCGGACGGCAAATGAAATCATCACTATATCGGAAGTTCTCGGGGCAGATGATTGTGGACGGCCTGTGAATTCCTGGAGTGCTGGCTCCTTGCAAATTCCGTTCGACAGGACTTTGCCTGTTGAGCGCTTGGCCGAGCTTTTCCCGTTGACCGAAGCGCGGCAAATTTCGGCGGCGCTTTATCCCCGCTCTTCGGCTTATGCGCGGGGGCTGTGGACGTGACCGACCGGCAGACGTCTCCCTTCTGGCGCGAATCGGCGCCGCTGATTCTCGCCTCGAAAAGCGTCGGGCGGCGGCAGGCGCTACTGCATTCGGGCGTGCCTTTCGAGTCGATTCCCGCTGACGTTGACGAACGCGCAATCGAATCGAGTCTTGGAGGCGCTGACGCCGATGCGATTGCTCTAGCTCTGGCGCGCGCCAAAGCGCTCGCGATTTCCGCTCCAGCGCGGTTCGTGCTTGGAGCCGATCAGGTCGCAAGCTGCGAAGGCAAGATTTTCGGCAAGCCCGCAAATATGCAGGAGGCTGAAGCGCTCCTGCAGTTTCTTTCCGGGCGGCGACATCGGCTGCATTCGGCGATTGCGCTTGCTCGCGACGGCGCGATCATCTTCGAGACGGTCGGGATCGCGGATCTCACAATGCGCAAGCTTACTGACGAATTCATCGCCGCTTATCTCACGGCGGTTGGAGATCATGCGCTGGCATCGGCCGGCGCTTATCAGATCGAAGGCCTGGGCGCGCAAGTCTTCTCGAAGGTCGAAGGCGATCATTGGACGATCATGGGGCTCCCCTTGCTGGCGCTTCTCGAGGCGCTTCGACGTGAGGGAGCGCTTCTCTCGTGAGCGGACAAAAGATACTGCGCGTCGGGCTCACAGGCTCGATCGGCATGGGCAAGTCGACGACCGCCGACATGTTCCGCGCTGAAGGCATAGAGGTGCTCGATTCGGATCGGCTCGTGCCACATCTCTACAAAGGCCCCGCCGCAGCTGAGATCGACCGCGCCTTTCCTGGCGTCGTCATCGATGGCGTTGTCGACCGTCAGCGGCTCGCCCAGCGCGTTCTCAGCGATCCTGTGGCGCTCAAACGTCTCGAAGACATCGTTCATCCGATGGTGTGGAAGGCGCGCGACGCCTTGATCGAAGAGCGCCGAAAGATCGGCGACCGCATTATCGTCTTCGATATTCCGCTGCTCTTTGAAACCGGCGCCGAAAATGAGTTTGACGCCATCGTCGTCGTCACCGCGCCGGAAAATGTGCAAAAGGAGCGGGTTCTCGCGCGTGAAGGCATGACGGCCGAGAAATTTGCGTCCATTCTGTCGAAGCAGACGCCTGATTCAGAAAAGCGCGCGCGCGCCGATTTCGTGGTGCATACCGACAAGGGTCTGGACGCGGCGCGCCAAGAGGTGCGAAACATCATAAAGGCGCTTGAAGCGCAGCTGGAGACATGATGCGGTACTTGTTGAGCGGCGTGGATTTCCCGACGCTCGCCAAGCGAGCGATCGGGAATCCAGAATCGCAATACGCGTTTTGGTGTTACTCTGGATTCCCGGTCAGGCCTTTGGCCTGCCGGGAATGACATGGCTTAAGCCAATGCGCCAGCCAGGGTTTGCTTAGCATGCGCGAGATCGTTCTCGATACTGAAACGACGGGACTCGATCCATCGAGCGGCCATCGCGTCGTCGAGATCGGGGCGGTCGAGATCTCCAATCTCATCCCGACCGGCCGCTATTTTCATTCCTACGTCGATCCAGAGCGCGACATGCCGGAAGAGGCGTTTCGCGTGCATGGGCTCTCTCGCGAATTCCTCGCGCAGCACAAGGTTTTCAAGGAGATCGCGGGCGCATTTCTCGATTTTATCGAGGATGCGCCGCTTGTCATTCATAACGCCGAATTCGACACGCGCTTTCTCAACGCCGAATTCGCGCTCATGAATTTGCCCCCATTGGGCGGCGCGCGCATTGTCGACACGCTCGCCATGGCGCGCCGCCGCCACCCTGGCGGCCCCAACTCTCTCGACGCTCTGTGCCAGCGCTACGCGATCGATCTTTCCCGTCGCGACAAACACGGCGCTTTGCTCGACGCCAATCTACTGGCTGAGGTCTATGCCGAGCTTTGCGGCGGGCGGCAGGCGGCGCTGTCGCTTCGGACGGTCCACGCCGTGCGCATCGCCGCGTCAGGCGATTTGCTGACGCGCCGCGCCGAACCTCTCCCGCCGCGGTTGAGCGCGGCCGAAGAGGCGGCCCACGTTATTTTCGTCGCAACGATGAAATCGCCGATCTGGGATCGCTATCTCGCCAGCGACGAAGCTGAGGCGAGCGTCGCTGGTTAATTCGGCTGAGTTTTAGCCTGGCCCGCGGCTTCGGCCGTCTTTTGCTGATACAGCGCGACGAAGTCGATCGGGTCGATGTAGAGCGGCGGATAGCCGCCTTTGCTGGTCGCGTCCGCCACGATCTGTCTTACGAAGGGAAACAGCATGCGCGGGCATTCGATCATCACGATCGGATGAATTTGCTCTTCGGGAATGTTCACGAGCCGGAACACCCCGCCATATTCGAGATCGAGCTTGAAGAGGAGTCCATCTCCCTCGCCAGCCTTGCAGTCGAGCGTCAGCCCTACTTCGAAGTCCGTCGGCGCCAGTTGCTTGGCGTTGACGTTGACCTGGATCGCAATGTTGGGCGCCTTCTCCTGCGGACCGAGCGAACGCGGCGCATTGGGATTCTCGAAGGAGAAATCCTTCAAATATTGAGCGAGCGAGTTGAGAGCCGGAGCGCCGCCCGGCGCCCCTTCCGCGCCGTTGCCATTCGTATCGGTCATGTAAGGGTCTCCAGCAGAGCCGTTGCAACAAGAATTCGCGCCCGCCTAACACGTCTATTAGATGCGAACAAGGCGCGTCCTCATTGCTCCTGTTTCGCCGCGCTTCGCCGCGGTCGGCGCGCTTCGCGGCGCCATTCGCGAGGGTCGAGATCGATGAGGCGGGGGTCGGCGACGCCCGATCGAGCCCGTAATCGCCGCGCGACGTTCTCCCGCACCGAAGGGGATTTCAGCGCCAGTCCGACGAAATCGGAGGCGAAACCCGGCAGAATGAGAAGAATCGAGGCGAGCGCCTGCATCGCGCCGTCGAGCATCGCGCCGTCAGCCATGACGCCGCCTCCGCCTTTCGCCTTGGCGGCGACCCGCGCGCGAAGGAAGTCGAGGAGGCGCTTGACGTCGGAAAGGCCGAGAAGCGACGCGCCAATGGCGAGAGCAATCGCCACGAGAAGCCCCACGGCGCGCACGACGAGCGCGAAGGAGAGAATCTCCAGCACGATCCACGCTGCAAGCGCTGCGCCGATAAGCTTCGAATTCACTGATTCACCCGTGTCTTGCCTTCTACGCGCGCTCCGTCCGCGGCAATACGCCCGCCCCTTGATTCGTGACATGTTCGCAGCGACATGATAGCCGACCACAGATTTATTCGGGAGTTGCTAATGCCGGGCTCCGGCGATCTCTTCGATCCGACCCTTATCGCTTTCGCTGCGCTCGCGGTTTTCGTCATCTGGAAGCTGCGCTCGGTGCTCGGAATGCGGGTGGATCGCGAAACCCCGCCGCCCGCGCGCTTTGCGCCGCGGCCGCCCGCTCCCGCCACCCTCGCGCCCATGCCGGGCGCTGCGCCCGTCGCAGAAACGCCGGCGCGTCCAAGCGGCGCCGAGCGCTGGGAAGGCGTCGCCGAGAAAGGCGTCGCTTCCGCTTGGAGCGGCCTCGACGCCGTGGCGGCCTCCGATCCCAGCTTCGACGGCAAAGCTTTCCTCAGCGGCGCGCGCCGCGCTTACGACCTCATTGTCACCGCTTTCGCCAAGGGCGACCGGGAGACCTTGAAGCCGCTCCTGTCGCAGGACGTTTTCGATGGATTCTCCTCGGAAATCGCGCGGCGTGAGCAGGAGGGCGAAACGATGGAGACCGCTGTCGTCGCGATCGACTCGGCGACGGTCGACGCCGCCCAGGCGGTCGCCGGCCGCAATGAGGTGACGGTGCGTTTCGTCGTCCGGCTGATGAACGTGCGCCGCGACAAGGCCGGCGAAACGATCGATGGCGGGCAGACGCGCAAGATCGTCGAACGCTGGACCTTCGCGCGCGATCCTAAGGCCGGCGATCCGAACTGGAAGCTCGTCGCGACGCAAGCCGAAGACTGAGAATGTCGCCGGAAAACGCGCCGCAGTTTTCCGCTTCCAAACTGCTGCAGAAAATAGAATTCGACGAGATCGACGGCTTTTCGGCCGACGATCTCGCCGCCGCTTTCCAAGCCTTCCGGCGTTCCGCCGAAATCATCGTCGCCGGCGCGCAAGAGCAGCGTAGCGCGGTCCCGCCGCCGCGATCGCTCCTTGCAGCCGCGCGCGCGGCGCTCGACGCCGACAGCGATCCCGTTGCTTTCTTTCAGAACTGGTTTCGTCCTCACGTCATCAAGACGCAAGGCTTTGTCACCGCTTACTATGAGGTTGAGGTCGACGCGAGACTGTCGCCAGAGCCGGGCTTCGTGACGCCCGTCCTATCGCGTCCCCTTGATCTCATAACGTTGAATGACGGGCCTCTTGTGTTGTCTTCCGGCGAGAAGCTGACAAGCGCGCGACGCCGGGCTGATGGCGCGCTGGCGCCCTATCCAGGCCGGCGTGCGATCGAAGAGGAAGGCGCGGCGCCGAGCGCGCATCCGCTCGCTTATGTCCGTGATCCCGTCGAATTGTTTCTCATTCAGGTGCAAGGTTCGGCGCGCTTGCGTCTGCCGGGCGGCGCCGTCCTGGCGCTCACCTATGACGGGCGCAACGGATGGCCCTACACGTCCATTGGTCGGCTGATGATCGAGCGCGGGTTGGTGGCGCAAACCGAGATGTCGCTCGATGTGATGAAGGAGACGTTGCGAAGGCTCGGAACCGCTCCTGGAGAGCCGGGTCGGCGGCTGATGCAGGAAAATCGCTCCTACGTGTTCTTTCAGATCGACAAATCGGAACGACGAAGGATTGGCCCAATCGGGGGTCAGGGCGCGCCGTTGACGCCGCTTCGATCGATCGCCGTGGACCGTTCTATCTGGTGCTACGGCCTCCCTTTCTGGATTGATGCGCGAATTCCCTGGCAGGAAGAAACGGAAACGCAATTTCGTCGCTTGATGATCGCGCAGGACACCGGATCTGCCATAATTGGTCCTGCGCGCGCCGATCTTTTCTTCGGCGCAGGCGAAGCGGCAGGCCGGCGCGCTGGCGACGTGCGTCACGCCGCCCATATGATCGTGCTGCTGCCGAAGGACGTTGGGGACGGTCCGTGAGCGAGGAAAATACTCGCCGCTATGCGCGCCGGCTTTCGCAGGCCGAAAGCGAGCTCTGGACGACGGTGACGGCCGACGTCCGGCCTTCGCGCGCGCGTCCGAAAAAGCCGGCGCCCTCGCCTTCCGTCGAGACGGGCGCGCCACCTCCCGCGGCCTCTATCGCTCACGACCGGCCGCCGGCGCCAAAGCCTCCCTCAGGGCCGGTCGACATCGACTCGCGCACTTTCACGAAGATCAAGCGCGGTCGGCTCGAAGTCGACGCCAAGCTCGATCTTCACGGCATGCGACAGTCTGAGGCGCAGCGCGCCTTAACGGCCTTCCTGCGTAGGTGCCAAGGGAATGGCGCGCGCATCGCTATTGTCGTGACGGGGAAAGGGCTGACGCGCGAAGAGGGCGGCGTGCTGCGCCGCGTGGTGCCGATGTGGCTCGAAGCGCCGAATTTGCGCGACGTGGTCGTGGGCTTTGGCGAAGCCGCGCGCCATCATGGCGGCGAAGGCGCGCTTTATGTGCGCATCCGCCGCGCCGACCGTGCACGCTAGCCCGCCGTCGCTTCCCCTGAGACATCGGACGAAGGCAAAGCGACGGCTTCGGCGGGGCGCGTCAAAAAGGCGGCCGGAATATTGGGCTTGCCTTCTTCGGTCAAATGTTGCGCCGAGTCCGGCGGCGGCTTCCATTCGAAGGCGTCGAGCCGGCCGGTGACGGGCGAAATCGGCAGCCAGCTCTTCGAAACGACTCCATCGGCGATCCAGACCGGATCGCGCGGCGCGCGCGAGCCGCGGGCGAGCCATTCGCGCACCGGACCCGACGGTCCATGCTCGGCGTCTTCGATCTCGGCCATCAACAGGCAGGTATGCGCGGTCGGGTGTCGTCCGTCAGCGACAAGCGGCGCGAGCACTTCGCGCGCCTTGGCGAAATTGCGCGTCGACAGCGCGACCTCGGCGACAACATGCCGGCTCTCGGGCGCGTTGGGCGCAGCCCGCGCCAGCTTCTCCGCCCGGGCGAGCTTTGCGGGGTTGGATTCGCCCGATAGCGCCTCGAGATAGGCCGCCGCGAGGTCGGGATGCGGCTTCGTCGCCCACACTGTTTCGATCAATTTCAATGCGCTTTTGCGGTCGCCATGGCGAACGAGCACCCGCGCCGCGGCGACGGCGGCGGGCGCGAAGCCCGGCCGGCGCTTCAACGCCTGGCGCGCGAGATGCAGCGCGTCATGCGGATGGTCGCGCTCCTTCTCCATCGCCATCGCGGTTTCGACCACCGCGCGCATATTTTGCGCCGTTTGCGCGTCGATGGCCTTGGCGAGGAGGCTTGCCTCGATCGCCTCGCGCGCCTTTTCCCAGTCGCCCTGCGCGGCGAGATGTTCGAGCATCGCGGAGCCGGCCCAGGGCAACGGCGCGATGTCATGCGCCTCCTTGGCGAAATGATGCGCCGCTTCCGTGTCCTCGCGCCGGCGCGCTTCAATATGCAGCCCGCGCAACCCGAGAAGTTTCGTCTCGGGCTTCAAGGTCATCTTGTGGAAAGTCTCTTCCGCGACCCGCCGGTCGCCCGCAAGCTGCGCGGCCTGCGCCTTCAGAAACTGCGTAAGCGGCTCGTTCGGCAGCAGCCGTTCGGCGACATATGCGGCCTTGCGGGCGCGGGCGGCGTCGCCGGAGCCGACCGCGATGAGGCCCTGCGAAAGGGCGTCAAAGCCCTTATCGCGGCGCTTCATCCGCGAGCCGCCGGTCCAGCGGCCCGGCAGACGCACGACTGCAGTAGCGATCGCCCAAAGCAGGATCGTCGCGGCGATGATCAGCAGCAGGCCCGCGACAGCAACTGGTATAGAGGCCTCGAACTGATAGCCCGCGAAATCGAGCGTCAGCGAACCCGGCTGTTCGATCAGCCATTCGAGCCCGTAAGCGACGGCCGCAAGCGCAATGATGAAAAAGAGGAGAAATAGCATGGCGATTGGTCCTGCTTATTCCTTCGTTGCGCCGAGCGCGGCGATCGCGCCATGCAGCAGATCGTCGGCTGCCTTCCCCGCGTCTATGCGGGCGCGCAGCGTCGCGCCGAAGTTCTTGGCCTCGTTCTGCGCCGCTTCCGGGAGCGCCGAGAAGAGCGCGTTGGCCTGCGCCAAGTCGCCGTGGTCGAGCGCCGCTTCGATGTGAGCGACCTTTTCTTCGACGGTCTGCGCCTCTGTCGTCGGCGCCTGGCCGGAGGGCCGCACGCGCACGAGTTTGCTCGCGCCTTTCATCAAATGTTCGGTGAGATCGCCGGAGCCGGCTTCAAGCGCGCGAATGCGTTTGGCGGCCGGCGCGAAGTCAGCCTTTAGTTGCGCGGCGGTTGGCGCGCCTTTCTCGGCGAAGGGCGTAAGCGCGGCCAACGCCGCCTGGTCCCCGCTGAGCCGCGTTAGCGCCTTGACCTCCACGGCGTAGGGCCGCCCTGCTTCGAGCTCGCGCTGCAGCGCATAGGCGATGACGACGACCGACGCCGGCCCTTCCGCCGTCTTGGCCGCGGAGGCTTCCGGCGCCGCGCGGGTTTCGCTTTTCGGAGCCTCAAGCCGCTCGCGCAGCGCCTTAATTTCGTTGCCGAGTTCGTCGATCCGGCCTTCGAGCGCTATCACCTGCTCGCCGGCGGTCAGCGCGCCTTCCTGGCCGCCTTCAGCGGGAGTGGTCGCCAGGCTCGTTTTCGTCGCCGCTTCGGCCGCCACACGAGCGGCGTTGGCGGCCGCTTCCGCGGCTTCCGCCGCGCGCAACGCGCGTTGCGCCGTGTCTTCGGCCGAATCGATGCGGCCCTGCAACGCCGCGATTGCCGCCTTCTGCGATTCTGCCGCTGCATTCGTCACAGGCGCCGAGCGCGGTTCTTGCGGAATGGGTTCGGCCGCCATGTCGGCGGGTTTCGCGGGCGCGACTTGCTGAGCCGCAGGCGGCGCGCTCGGCTGAGCCTCGGGCGCTATTTCCGTCGTGCGCGTGGGGCTGGCGTCGCCAAAGAGCGAACGGACCCTGTCCTTCAGTTCGCTGAAGGCGCCGCCCGCCTGATCGACGTAAGGCTCCGCATAGTCGGCGACGGCTTTTAACCGCTCGTCCTTGTCCTTGAAGGCGATCGCCGCATAAAGAGCGGCCCCTGCAAGGACGACGAGCAGCAGCAACGTCGACAGCAGCGGGAGGAGAACGGAGCGGCGCTTGCGTATGACGGGCGCCGGCGGCGGTTCAGGTGGGATTTCCGCCGGTTCGAGCGGCGCTTCCGAAAATTCGACGCGGTTCGGTTCTTCGTCGTCCGGCGAGACCATTGGCGAATCCTTGCTGTCCCGCACCTTTATAGTTGAAGCCTCCGGCGCCCGCAAAATGGGCTGCGTCAACTCGCCGCTTCGACAAGCTGCAAGGTGCGCCGGGCGATGTCGAGATGCAGACGTTCGACCATTTTGCCGTCGATCTGCACCACGCCCTTGTCGGCGTTTTCCGGTTCGTCGAACACCGCGATGATCCGGCGCGCAAAATCGACCTCTTCGAGACTGGGGGCGAAAATTTCATTCACTGGGCCGATCTGGCTTGGATGAATGAGCATCTTGCCATCAAATCCGAAGTCGCGTCCCTGCTCCGCCTCGCGGCGCAGACCGTCCAGGTCGTTGAAGTCGTTGTAGATGCCGTCGATGATCTCGATATTGTGGACCCGCGCCGCAAGCACGCCGGCCGACAGCCAGGAGAGCAGCGCTTGGCGTCCCGGCGTCAATCGCGCGCGGGTCGATTTGGCGATGTCGTTGGGACCAAGCACCAGAACTTCGAGGCGCGCGGCGTGATCGTCGGCCGCGCTTGCGATCTTTTCGATATCGAAGACGGCGCGCGGCGTTTCGATCATCGCCCAAAGTCGCGTCTTATGCGGCGCGCCTGCGGCGACGAGATCAGCCGCCGCCTTCAGGACCTCGTCGCGCGAATTGACCTTCGGAATGACGATGGCGTCCGGGCCCAGCGGCGCGATTGCCGCGACGTCCGGCCGATACCACTCCGAGCCGCGGGCGTTGACGCGCACGACAAGTTGGCGCGCTCCGTAGCCGCCGCCCGCCACCGCCGCCGCGACCTGCTCGCGCGCCGTCGCCTTGGCGGATTCGGCGACCCCATCTTCGAGTTCGAACATCAGGACATCGGCGGAAAGCGTCTTGCCTTTTTCCAGCGCGCGGGCGTTCGAGCCCGGCATGGCCAGCACGCTGCGCTTCAGTCGCGAAATCATTCAAAGCCCCAATGTCGAAACGGTTCGGCCATCTCTTGACCCCGCCGCGTGATCTACACAATAACCGCGAGGTCCGCTATCCGCCTGGCATAAGGCGCACGAAGGGAGCGTTAAATGGCAGATGACGAGGCGCCGCCCGGCGCGACCGGTCTGCCGCAGGCGCTCGTGGAGGGCTATGAATCCTTCATCAGCGGGCGTTTTCTCGCCGAGCATGACCGGTTCGAAGAATTGGCGGTCAAGGGCCAGACGCCCAGAACCATGGTCATTAGCTGCTGCGACTCGCGCGTCGCGCCTGAAGCGATCTTCAGCGCCGGACCCGGCGAGCTTTTCGTCTTGCGCAACGTCGCGGCGCTGGTCCCGCCTTTTGAGCCCGACGATCATTATCACGGCGCTTCGGCGGCGCTCGAATATGCCGTCATGGCGTTGAAAGTTTCCGACGTCGTCGTGCTCGGCCACGGTCAATGCGGCGGCGTTCGCGCCTATGCCGAAATCGCCGCCGATCCTGATACGCCTCGGCTGAGCCACAGCGACTTCATCGGCGACTGGATCAAGATGCTTGGCCCTGCAGCGGATCGCCTTGGGGTTCCGCCCAATCCGAAAGACAGCCTTTATATCGAACGGCTTGAGTTTGAGGCGGTGAAGCAGACGCTGCGCCATCTGCGCTCCTTTCCCATGATCCAGGTGCTCGAACATCATAGGCATCTGCAGCTGCACGGGGCCCTGTTCCGGATCACGGACGGCCGGCTGTTCGTGCTCGACGAGTCGACCGGGGCTTTCAATACCGTCTGCGAGAAGGCCTACGCCGCCGCTTTCGCCGAGGCGCGCTTTTGACGCCGGGCGGCTCGTCTGACTCAAGCCACGTTCCGTTCATCGCCGGTCTGCGCGAGATCGCCGAGGATTATGACGCGATTCTTTGCGACGGCTGGGGCGTGCTGATCGACGGCCGGCGGCATTTCCCCGAAGCCGCCGAGGCGCTGAAGCGTTTCCGCGCGAAAGGCGGGACGGTCGTGCTGATCACTAACGCCTCGCGGCCGGATGAAGAGGTGCGCCGACAGCTCCTTGGCCTTGGCGTGCCGCAGGACTGTTTCGACGATCTCGTTTCCGCCGGGGAGCTTGCGCTGCGTGAGATCGTGGCGCGTGACGGACAGGCGGTCTATCACCTTGGCCCGGCGCGAGACGACGGTCTCTTCCGCGAGGCGGCGCGCCGCCTCGGCGCGCCGATCATGCGCGTCGGGCCGGAATCCGCCGATTACGTCGTCTGCACCGGACTCTTCGATGAGCGCAACGAAACGCCTGCGGACTACGACGAACAGTTGGCGACGCTGAAAGCGCGCGATCTGACCATGCTCTGCGCCAATCCCGACATCGTTGTCGCGATCGGCAATGATCTCGTTTACTGCGCCGGCGCCCTGGCGGAGCGTTATGCGGCGATCGGCGGCCGCGTCCTGACCTTCGGCAAGCCGCGCGCGCCGATCTACGCCGCCGCCTTGGAGCGGCTCAAAATTCTGCATGGCGGCGAAGTCGACAAATCGCGCGCGCTAGCGATCGGCGACGGCGCCTTCACCGACCTCGCCGGAGCGGGCCGCGCCGGGCTCGATTGCCTTTTCATTATCCATGGCGTGCATCGTGAGGAGCTGCATCCCGAAGGGGGCGCGCTCGATGAAACGGCGCTTGAATCGCTCTTTACGCGTGCCGGCGCGCGTCCCAAGGCTTTGGCTCGCGAGCTTTTCTGGTAAAAGGGGCTTGCGCAGGCCTCTCCTGCGGTCACGTCCGCGACGCAACTCTCCGGTGCCTCCATGTCGACGCCGTTCAAAATCTACTATTTCGAAGATCTGAGCGTCGGCATGCGCGAGACGCTGATGAAGGCGGTGATGGATGACGACGTGATCGCCTTCGCCGATCTTTCCGGCGATCGCAATCCGATTCATCTCTCCGATCACTTCGCCTCGAAGACCCGCTTCGGCGAACGCATCGTGCACGGCCTCTATACGGCGTCTCTGATCTCGACGGTCATCGGCATGTATTTGCCGGGTCCCGGCGCCGTCTATCTGTCGCAGACCTTGAATTTCCGCGCGCCGGTGAAGATCGGCGACGTCATCACCGTCATTGTCGAGGTGGTCGAGCTCATTGAAAAAGGCCGGCGCGCCAAGCTCAAATGCGAATGCCTCGTCGACGGAAAGGTCGTTCTCGACGGCGAGGCCTTCGTGATGGTGCCGAGCCGCGAGCAGGCGATCCGCGCCGCAACGCCAGCGCCGGTGGAGGCGAAGCCGGCCTCGGCTTAATTTTCGGGCCCGCCTTGTCCGTGTCCTTCATCGTCGCGCGCGACCCTGAGGCGCCGCCGCCGGGTCTCGAAGGCGCCGTCGCGGCGCTCGGCAATTTCGACGGGCTGCACAGGGGCCACCGCGGCGTCATCGCCCGCGCCCAAGCGCTCGCCGTAAAACTTTCGCGCCCTTGCATTCTCTTGACCTTCGAGCCCCATCCGGCGGATTTCTTCGCCGGACAAACGGTGATTTTTCGCCTCACGCCCCCTGACGCGAAGGCGGCGCAAGCGGCGCGACTCGGGCTCGACGGCGTAATCGTTCTCACCTTTGACAAGGACTTTGCGCAAAGCCCGGCGCGCGTCTTCACCGAAGAGATCCTGCACAAGCGGTTACAGCTTTCGGCCGTTGTCGCTGGCTATGATTTTCGTTTCGGCGCGGGCCGCGAGGGCGGACCGGAGTTTTTACGCGCCGAAGGCGAAAGACTCGGGATGATCGTCGAGATCGTCGACCGCATCACTCAGGACGAAGAGGGCAGCCTCGAAGCCGTGTCCTCGACGGCGACTCGCGAAGCGCTCGAACGCGGCGACGTGGCGCTGGCGCGGCGGCTTCTTGGCCACCCCTATTTCGTCCGCGGGACCGTGCGCCACGGCGACAAGCGTGGGCGTGAATTGGGTTTTCCGACCGCCAATATCGCGCTTGATCCCGCCAACCGGCTCCGGCTCGGCATCTACGCCGTGACGATCGAAGTCGACGGGAAGATTCATCAGGGCGTCGCCAGCTTCGGTCGTCGGCCCACCTTCGACAATGGCGCGCCGCTCCTCGAAGTCTTCGTCTTCGATTTCGACGGCGATCTTTACGGTAAAGAGGTCGAAGTCGCCTTCTACGGCTTCATTCGATCAGAAGCGAAATTCGACAGCGTTGAGGCGCTGGTCGAAAGGATGCGCGTCGACGCCAATGAAGCGCGAAGACTATTGGTCGGCGCGGCGGAGCTGAACCCATGATCTGTTGCCATAATTTGCGAGCGATCTAGCTTGGAGACATCATCTCCAACAGGAGGGAAAGCGTCATGGACGAAGAGCCCAAGGGACGGGTCGAAATCATCTTGCCGGGCGAGGAGACCGAGGCCTCTCGGCTCTGGGTCGCGACCGGCGCCGGCCGGGTCAGGGTCGTCAAGCTATCGCCGTGGCAGAGCCTGATCGTCACCGCGGCGCTGCTGCTGTTTCTGTTCATAGGCTTTACGCTGCTTTCCGGCGCGTTTCTGGTGTTGCTGGTCATCGCTGTGGTCGTCGGCGGTTTCGCCTATCTGGCCGGCCTGCTGGGACTGAGACGGCCGCGCTAGCTTGGCTCCCCTTTACAGTTTAGTTTGCGCTGATATTGAGGACCAGATGCCTTTCCTGATCGCCATTCGAATTACCGTCCCGGCCTGCGCGAGATCACGCTGCATTTGGGCGATAGGCCAAATGCAGATGACGTGATCGATCCAATAGTTTGGAGCGCGCCCTATGCGAAAAACCGGGTTCCACTTTTTCGCGGCGCGCTCCTTGAGCTGATCGCTCGCGCAAGTCCGGGCGCGGCGCGATTGGCGCTCTTCCTAGAAATCCTCTAATCAGCGCGGCGACAGCGGCGTTATGGCGCGGCGTCGCGCGAGCGGTTTTCACGACAATGAACGACGACAGCCCGAAAGGGCCCGACTATTCGAAGAGCCTCTATCTCCCGGTCACGGATTTTCCCATGCGCGCCGGCCTGCCGCAGCGCGAGCCGGAAATCCTCAAGCGCTGGGAGACGATCGGATTAGAGCAAAAGATGCGCGAAGCCGGCGCAGGCCGACCGAAATTCACGCTGCATGACGGGCCGCCCTACGCCAACGGCAATATTCATATCGGCCATGCGCTCAATAAGATCCTCAAGGATCTCGTGACGCGCAGCCAGCGCATGATGGGCAAGGATTGCGTCTATGTGCCGGGCTGGGATTGCCACGGCCTGCCGATCGAATGGAAGATCGAGGAAGAGAATTACCGCGCTTTAGGAAAGCAGAAACCGGATTTCTCGCATCCCGACGCGATGATCGCCTTCCGTCGCGAATGCCGCGCCTATGCGCAGCATTGGCTCGGCGTTCAGCGCGAGGAATTCAAGCGCTTAGGAGTAGCCGGCGAATGGGGTCACCCCTATTCGACGATGGCCTATCCTGCGGAAGCGACGATCGCGCGCGAAATCATGAAATTCGCGGCGAACGGCCTGCTCTATCGCGGTTCGAAGCCGGTGATGTGGAGCGTCGTCGAAAAAACGGCATTGGCCGAAGCCGAAGTCGAATATGAGGATTATACGAGCGATCAGGTATGGGTGGCGTTTCCGATCCCGCGCGGCGCCGAAGGGGAGCTGAGCGACGCGCGCATCATCATCTGGACGACGACGCCTTGGACGCTTCCCGGCAACCGCGCGATCTCCTTCTCGTCGAAGATCGACTATGGACTCTACCACGTCACCCATGCGCCCGAAGGCAACTGGGCGCTGCTCGGAGCTACCTTCGTCATCGCCGACAAGCTGGCGAGCGACGTGTTCAAGGCGGCCAAGGTCGATGGTTATGAGCGTTTGCACGACGTGCCCGCTTCGATTCTCGCCGAACTGATCTGCGCGCATCCGCTTGCGCATCTCGGTTATGATTTCGACGTGCCGCTTTTCGACGGCGAACATGTCACCGACGATACGGGCACGGGCTTCGTGCACACGGCGCCTGGGCATGGCCGCGAGGACTTCGATATCTGGATGGCGCATGCGCGCCCGCTGCAGTCGCGCGGCATCGCTTCTCGGATTCCCTATACGGTCGACGAGGACGGCTTTTATACGAAGGACGCGCCGGGCTTTGAAGGAAAGCGCGTCATCACCGACAAGGGCGACAAGGGCGACGCCAATGAGGCGGTGATCGCCGCGCTCATTCAGTCTGGCAATCTCATCGCGCGCGGAAAATTGAAGCATCAATATCCGCATTCCTGGCGCTCGAAGAAGCCGGTGATCTTTCGCAACACGCCGCAATGGTTCATCGCGATGGATAAAGCCCTCTCCCATTGGGAGAGGGTGGCGCCGAAGGCGACGGGTGAGGGGTTAGAAAATTCGTCGCAACCCCTCACCCCGCCGCTCCGCGGCGACCCTCTCCCAATGGGAGAGGGTAGCAACGCGCCAACTCTCCGCGAGATCGCGCTTGAAGAAATCGCGCGCACGGCATGGACGCCGGCGGCGGGAGAAAACCGCATCCGCGGCATGATTCAGAATCGTCCGGACTGGGTCGTGTCGCGCCAGCGCGCCTGGGGCGTGCCGATCGCGGTCTTCGTCAAGAAGGATACGCACGAGCCGCTCGTCGACGCGCGCGTCAACGCCCGCATCATCGAGGCTTTTGAGAAAGAAGGCGCCGACGCTTGGTATGAAGCTGGCGCCGCCGAGCGCTTTCTTTCGCCTGACTACAAGGCGCAAGATTACGAGAAAATCTCCGACGTGCTCGACGTCTGGTTCGATTCAGGCTCGACTCACGCCTTCACGCTCGAAGACCCGCAGCATTTCCCGATGCTCGCCGGCATCCGTCGCAAGCGCGACGGCGGCGAGGACGAGATCATGTATCTCGAAGGCTCCGACCAGCATCGCGGCTGGTTCCATTCCTCTCTTCTCGAAAGCTGCGGCACGCGCGGCCGCGCGCCTTATGATTCCGTGCTGACGCATGGCTTCGTGCTCGACGAGAGAGGCCGCAAAATGTCGAAGTCGCTCGGCAATGTGGTCGCGCCGCAAAAAGTCATCGCCGATTCCGGCGCCGACATCATGCGGCTCTGGGTCGCGGCGTCCGACTACGCCGACGATCTTCGCGTCGGGCCTGAAATCCTCAAAACCTTCGTGGAGCTTTATCGCAAGCTGCGCAACACGCTGCGATGGATGATCGGCGCGCTTGCGCATTATCAGCCAAATGACGACGCGGCGATGAGCGAGGCGGGAGAGCTCGAACGGCTCATGCTGCATCGTGTGCATCAACTCGACGAGTCGATCCGCGCGTCATATGCGGCATACGATTATAAGCGCGTCGTCGCGCTGCTTACCCATTTCATGACGAGCGAGCTTTCGGCCTTCTATTTCGATGTGCGTAAGGACGCGCTCTATTGCGATCCGCCGTCGAGCATCAAACGCAAGGCGGCGCTCGCGACCATCGATCGGATCTTCCGCGGCGTCACGACATGGCTTGCGCCAATTCTCGTCTTCACGGCCGAGGAGGCGTGGCTGTCGCGTTATCCGAATGGGCAGTCGGTGCATCTTGAACATTTTCCGACCGTTCCAGACGCCTGGCGCGACGACGCGCTTGCGGCCAAATGGGAGAAGATTCGCAAGATCCGTTCGGTCGTCACCGGCGCGCTCGAAATCGAGCGCGCGCAAAAACGCATCGGCTCTTCGTTAGAGGCTGCGCCGATCGTTTACATTTTGGACGACTCGTTGCGCGCTGCTCTCAATGGCGTCGACTTCGCCGAAATCTGCATCGCCTCGGATATTCGCGTTCTCCCGGGGGAAGGCCCGCAGGAGGCGTTCCGACTGCCGGAAGCGCCCGGCGTCGCCGTGGTTCCGCAACGCGCCGCCGGGGTCAAATGCGCGCGTTCCTGGAAATATTTCGACCCCGCGACGGCGGATCGAGATTTTCCCGACGTGACGCCGCGCGACGCGCAAGCGTTGCGTGAGCTTGTCGCGCTTGGCCGCTGGAGCGCCGGCGGGTGAGCGGCGTGGGCATGTTGCGAATGCTGTTGGAGCGCAGCAAGGGGCTAATGGAAGATTCCATCCGACTAAACCCCTGGCCCCTCACCTCACCTCTCCCCGCTTGCGGGGAGAGGTGGATGAAACGCCGCTTCCTTATCGGCCACAATGCGGGACACGGAATCTTCTTGCGAAGCGCCGACCGCCTCCTCTCCCCGCTTGCGGGGAGAGGTAAGGTGAGGGGCTTGGGGGTAAGCGCGCGCGCGCGGCGAAAGGATCGCGCCTCTTGAACGTTCTTCTCGCTTTTCTCGCCAATACGATCGTCAATTTCATCATCGGCCTGACGGTGGCGAAATTCCTCGGCCCAGAGGAATACGGCCGCTTCGCGCTTGCCTTCTCCATCGCCGTCGTCGTGCAGACGGCGCTCTATGACTGGCTGCGTCTTTCGGCGACGCGTTTCTACTCGAAGCGCACGCGCGACAAGGAGCCCGTCGTGCGCTCGACTCTCGACGCGTCCTTCATCGGCGTGACGCTCTTCCTTGGAACGGCGACGGGTATTTACGCGCTCATCGGTCCGCCGCTCGATTTCGAAACCAACCTCATACTCCTGGCGCTGCTGACGGCCGTCGCAAACGGACTGTTTGACTATTGCACCGCCTTGGTGCGCGCGCGTTTTCACGACCGCGCCTATGTGCGCCTGATGCTCGCCAAAAACGCGCTGGCGCTCGTCCTTATCGGCGGCGGCGCATTTATCTTTCACTCGGCTGCGGTGGCGCTCGCGGGTGGAATTGCGAGCCTGTTCGGCACGGTCGTTCTCGGCCGTCGCGCGCTTCTCGACCCCGGCGCCGATATTTACGCAGCTTCGAGTCAGAATGCGCGCGCCCTCGCGGCCTATAGCGCGCCGATCGTGACCGCGCATCTTCTCTATCAGGCGATGCCGCTTGCGGCGCGTTCGATCGTCGCGAGCGTGTTCGGCTTCGCCGAGACCGGCCAATTTGCGCTCGCCTATGATCTTGGCGTGCGCGCGGTGCAGGCGCTCGGTTCGGCGCTCGACGTGCTCTTGTTCCAAATCGCGGTCGCCGCGCATGAGTTGCATGGCGCCGATCGCGCCAAGGAGCAGATCGCGCGCAACATGGGCATCGTCGTCGCCTTTCTGTTGCCCGCATGCGCTGGACTCTGGTTCGTCATGCCGTCGATCGAAGCCTTGATCGTTCCAGCGCAATATCGTGGTCCGTTCGGCCATTACCTCGGCCTGCTCTTGCCCGGACTTTTCGCCATGGGCGTCATTCTCTTTGGCGTCAATCCGGTGTTTCAGATCGAAAAGAAGACGACGCCGCTCATTATCGCCGCCCTTGCGGCGGTCGCCTTCGGACTGGCGTTGCTCTTTATTTTGCCGTGGGGCGAGGACGCCTCCAATCTCGCGATCGCGCAAGGCGGCGCCTATATCGCGGCGCTTGCCGCGACAGTCTATTTCGCGCTGCGCACGCAGCCGGTCTGGCCGTCGTTCTGGGACATGTTCGCTGCGCTTGTCGCGACAGGCGCGATGTCGCTCGCACTCACGCCGTTGCGCGAGATGACGCCGGGCCTCCTCACGCTGATCGCGCAAATCCTGGCCGGCGTCGCCGTCTATGGGCTCCTGACCGTCGCTTTCAACATCGCAGGGCTCGGCGATCTCGTCGCGTCCTTGCTCGGCCGTCGGTTCGTCCGCCCGTGACGCAACCCGTCGGCGTCGCCATATGTTAGGCTAGATCACGCTGCATTTGGGCAGAATCGCCCAAATGCAGATAACGTGATCGATTCCAAAAGTTGAGAGCGCGCTCCACGCGAAGAACCGGTTCCCACTTTTTCGCAGCGCGCTCTAACGGTCGAAAGGAGCGCGCCGATGGTGATGCCGATCTATGACGACGCGCCGCTGCGTTATTTGCGCCGGCCGATCGTCACCTGGACGCTGATCGCCATTAACGTGGTCGTATTCCTGCTCGTGCAGAGCGAGCTTTTCGGCGATCCGCTGACGGTTATCCGAGGCTTCGCCATCATTCCCCGCGTGCTATTTGGCGAAGCAGAGCTCGCTGACTGGATCGTTGGACCGCCGCCGGCGCTGACGCTCATCACCGCGCTTTTCTTTCACTCGTCTTTGGTGCATCTCGTCTCAAACATGCTGTTCCTTTACGTCTTCGGCGACAATGTCGAGGATGCGATGGGTTCGCTTCACTTTCTATTGTTTTATCTTTCCTGCGGAATTGCTTCCGGCGTGTTCTACATTTACGCCACGCCGCATTCGATCATGCCGCTCGTCGGCGCGTCCGGGGCGATCTCAGGTGTCTGCGCGGCCTTTCTGCTGCTCCATCCGCGCGTGACGGTCGCCGGAATTTTTCCGCCGCTCTCGCTGGCGCTCGCGCCGATCTGGCTCGGCGCCTGGCTTTCCGGGACGCGCCTCAAATCGGTCCTCGGGCTGCGCGCGCCGCTCTTTTCTTTTGTCGCCTCGGGCTGGGTTTTCGTCGGGGCCTGGATTTTGATGCAGCTCATCAACGCCTCTATGGGCGAGGGCGGCGCGATCGCCTGGATGGCGCATGTCGGCGGCATTGCCGCGGGTCTCGTGCTGACGCCGATCTTCAAGCGCCGCCGTCACAGGCTTTTTGACCGCGGCGGCCCGCTGGCGCCTGCGCCAAGCGCGCAGGACGCGGGCGAGGATTCACCTTGATCGCGCGGTTTGGCCACGATCGCTTGGTTTGACTTGAGCGCCAGCCCCCGCTACCAGACCGCGCAACGGCTTTAGCCGACGTGGAGCGCGCGCAGGCGGCGCTCCGACACCGTCTCGCCAAAGGGTCAAGGGAGGCCAAGGGGTCGCGCGATGAAGATTCTCGTGCCCGTCAAACGGGTCGTCGATTACAACGTCAAGATCAGGGTCAAGGCGGACGGTTCGGGCGTCGATCTCGCCAATGTAAAAATGTCGATGAACCCCTTCGACGAGATCGCCGTCGAAGAGGCCCTGCGCTTAAAGGAAGCCGGCAAAGCGACGGAAGTGGTGCTGGTCACGATCGGCCCCGCCAAGGCGGAAGAGACCTTGCGCACTGGTCTCGCCATGGGCGCCGACCGGGGCATTCTGGTGAAGACCGACGATACCGTCGAGCCGCTCGCGGTCGCCAAGATTCTCGCCAAGGTCGTCGCGGAAGAACAGCCGCAGCTCGTCATCATGGGCAAGCAGGCGATCGACGACGATTGCAATCAGACGGGCCAGATGCTTGCGGCGCTGCTTGGCTGGGGCCAGGGCGCCTTCGCCTCGAAGGTCGAGATGGCCGACGGCTCTGTCGATGTGACGCGCGAGATTGACGGCGGCCTGCAAACCGTCAGCCTGAAGCTGCCGGCAGTCGTCACCACGGATTTGCGCCTCAACGAGCCGCGTTACGCCTCGCTCCCCAATATCATCAAGGCGAAGAAGAAAGAGGTCGCCGTGAAATCGCCGTCGGATTACGGCGTCGATATTTCGCCGCGCCTTGAAGTGTTGAAGACGTCTGAACCGGCGAAGCGGAAAGCGGGCGTCAAGGTCGGCTCGGTGGTCGAACTCGTTGGCAAGCTCAAGGAAGCGGGAGTGATCTGAGATGACGATTCTGCTTCTCGCCGAGACTGCCGGCAATACGCTCGCGCCCGCGACCGCCAAGGCGCTCACCGCCGCCAAGGAGATCGGCGGCCCCATTCATATTCTCGTCGTCGGTCCCGGGCTGAAGGGCGCGGCCGAGCAGGCGGCGAAGCTCACCGGCATTGAGAAGGTTCTCTATGCCGAAGACGCTTCGCTCGACCATGTTCTGGCCGAGACCGTCGCCGCGCTGATCGTCTCGCTCGCCGGCGCCTATGACGTTATTATTGCGCCGTCGACCTCGGCGACGAAAAACGTGATGCCGCGCGTCGCCGCGCTGCTCGATGTCATGCAGGTTTCGGACATCATCAAGGTTGTCTCCGCCGACACTTTCGAGCGGCCGATCTACGCCGGCAACGCGATCCAGACGGTTCGGGCGAAGGACGCAAAGAAAGTAATCACCGTGCGCACCACCGCCTTTGCGGCTTCGCCCGAGGGCGGATCGGCGCCGATCGAGGCGGTCGCCGCGCCGGCTAATCCCGGCGTCTCCGCGTTCAAGAGCGAAGAGCTGGCGAAATCCGAGCGTCCCGAACTCACCTCGGCGCGGGTCATTCTCTCCGGCGGGCGCGCGCTTGGCTCGGCGGAAAATTTCCAGAAAGTGCTCGACCCCGTCGCGACGCGGCTCAATGCCGCGATCGGCGCGTCCCGCGCCGCGGTCGACGCCGGCTACGCCCCCAATGACTTGCAGGTCGGCCAGACCGGAAAAGCGGTGGCGCCGGACCTCTACATCGCCGCCGGAATTTCAGGCGCGATTCAGCATCTCGCGGGCATGAAGGATTCGAAAGTGATCGTCGCGATCAACAAGGACGAGGAGGCGCCAATTTTTCAGGTCGCCGACTATGGCCTTGTCGCCGACCTCTTCACCGCCTTGCCGGAGCTCGACGCGGAGCTGGCGAAGATCGGCCGCTGACGAGAGACAACAGCCGCCGCTCCGGTCATGGCTGGCGCGGCGGCTGCGAAATTGGCCGAGCGCTCGCTTCTAAGCGCTCCGCAGTTGCTTTTTCTTTGTTTTCCTTGCAGAGGAACGCAGTTATATTGCACTGCGGCACGCGTTCAGCGCGGCGCGCCGCTTGTTGTCCGGCGCTGGCTTGGCTGACGGTGGTCAAAACATGGGCTTCGAGATTCGCAAGATCGGCGTCATCGGCGCGGGCCAGATGGGTAAGGGGATCGCGCATGTGTGCGCCCTCGCCGGCTATGACGTCGCCCTGAACGACATTTCGCAGGAGCGCATAGACGCGAGCATGGCGGACGTCGCCGCCCAGATGCGTCGCGCTGCGGAGCGCGGCCAGCTCGACGCCTCCAAGATTGAACCCGCGCTTGCGCGCATATCCGGCGCGCCGAAAATCGCCGATTTCGCCGATTCGGACATTGTCATCGAGGCGGCGACCGAGGTCGAGGACGTCAAGCGTCAGATTCTCATCGAGCTGGCGCAGGTCGCGAAACCCGACGCGATCATCAGCTCCAACACTTCCTCCATTTCGATCACACGTCTCGCCGCCGTCACCGGCCGGCCAGAGCGCTTCATCGGCATTCATTTCATGAATCCGGTGCCGCGCATGCAACTCGTCGAACTCATTCGCGGCATCGCCACGGATGACGCCACATTCGAAGAAGCAAAGGCGTTCATCGCCAAGCTCGGCAAAACGGTCACCGTCTCGGAGGACTTTCCCGCCTTCATCGTCAACCGCATTCTGCTGCCGATGATCAACGAGGCGGTCTATACGCTCTACGAGGGCGTGGGCTCTGTCGAGGCGATCGACACGGCGATGAAGCTCGGCGCCAACCATCCGATGGGGCCGCTGCAGCTCGCCGATTTCATCGGGCTCGACACCTGTCTCTCGGTCATGCAGGTGCTGCATGAGGGCCTGGCAGATTCGAAATACCGCCCTTGCCCTCTGCTCGTGAAATATGTCGAAGCCGGCTGGCTTGGCAAAAAGACGCAGCGCGGCTTCTACGATTATCGCAGCGGCACGCCCATTCCGACGCGCTAGCGCCTCAATCGGCCATCCTTCACCTAGATCACGCTGCATTTGGGCGGAATCGCCCAAATGCAGATAACGTGATCGATTCCAAAAGTTTAGAGCGCGCTCCACGCGAAAAACCGGTTCCCACTTTTTCGCAGCGCGCTCTAGTGGCCGCCTTGACCGGCGCCGCGCGCCGCCTCGAACAGGAACCAGGTCCGCTTCTCGGTTTCGTCGAGGAAAGTTTCGAGAAGGCTCGCCGTCGCGACGTCTTCATTGTCGTCGCAGACCTTATGCGCGCTGCGCATCGACTCGGCCATGGACTTATTGTCTTCGAGCAATTCGCAAAGCATGCCATAAGGCGAAACGAATTCCTCATTATTGTCCTTGATGCGCGACAGCTTGGAGACCTGCCCGATCGAGCGCAGAGTCGGTTGGCCGAGCTTGCGCACCCGCTCGGCGAGCGGATCGACGGTGGCGTAGATCTGGCTCGCCTGCTCATCAAGCAGCAGATGATAGTCGCGGAAATGCGGTCCGCTCATATGCCAATGGAAGTTCTTCGTCTTGAGATAAAGCGTCAAGGCGTCGGCGACGAGCTTGTTGATTTCCGCAGCGACCTTCATCGTCGACTGCTTTTCAAGATCGGTCGGCGTCGCCAGCGCGGAACGTTCTGTATCGGGGTGCATCTGCGTCTTTACTTTCTGCATGTGCGGGCCTCCTAGATCACGCAGCATTTGGGCGGAATCGCCCAAATGCAGATAACGTGATCGATTCCAAAAATTTGGAGCGCGCTTTGTGCGAAAAACCGGTTTCCACTTTTTCGCGAGCCGCGCTCCAACGCCCCGGCTCCAGGCTGAAGCCTGGGGAAGCTGCTCAATAGCTAGATCGCGCGTTTTGGCGGACCAGATGAAAAATCGAGCAGGGCGGGAGAGATTCAGCGACGGCGGGAAGCGCTGCTCGGCTGCGCCAAGAGGTCTGGACGGCGCGCGCGGGTGAGCGCTAGGGCCTGCTCATGGCGCCATTTGGCGATCCTGGCGTGATCGCCGGAGAGCAACACATCCGGGATGTCGCGTCCCTCGAAGTCGCGGGGCCGCGTGTAGTGCGGATATTCGAGGAGGCCCGCCTCAAAACTTTCTTCGACGCCCGACGCTTCTTCGCCCATCACGCCGGGGATCAGTCGCACGCAGGCGTCGATAAGCGCCAGCGCCGCGATCTCGCCGCCCGAAAGCACGAAATCGCCGATCGAAATTTCTTCAAGCGCGCGGGCTTCGATAATGCGCTCGTCGACGCCTTCGAAACGCGCGCAAAGAATGATCGCGCCCGGACCCTGCGCCAGTTCACGCGCGCGCGCCTGCGTCAGCGGCCTGCCGCGGGGGGTCATGAGCAGGCGCGGGCGCGGGTCATCGGCAGGCGCCGCTGCGTCGAGCGCTGCGGCCAGCACGTCGGCGCGCATCACCATGCCGGGGCCGCCGCCGGCCGGCGTGTCGTCGACGGCGCGATGGCGCCCGAGCCCATGCTCGCGGATTTGCCTCGTCTCCAGCGCCCAGACGCCGCGCGAAAGCGCGTCGCCCGCAAGCGAAAGCCCGAGCGGACCCGGAAACATCTCGGGAAAAAGGGTCAGAACCGTCGCGCGCCACATGGAGCGGTTATGACATGCGATGGTCTACATCGGAAAGCAGGCGCTTTGCGGCGGCGACCGGCGTAAGGTGAGCAAAATGGAAGAAGAACGCGAACTGGACGAGGACATTCTCACATCATTCGAACGTGGTGAATGGCGCCGAGTTGCGGATGTAGCTGCTGAGATAAATCGTCACGCGGCCTGCGCGAAGGAAGCGCTCAGGAATCTTCCTCAATTTCCGCTGGCGGCTCGACAATGACGCGCGCGGCTTTGATGTCGACGATCGGAACCACCGCCTTGGCGAAGGGAAACATCAAGGTTTCGCCCCCCTGAATGGGCGCCACCTCCAGAATGTCTCCTGCGCCAAAATTGCGCACAGCGACAATGACTCCGATTGTCTCGCCATCCGGCGTTTCGGCGCGAAGGCCGACGAGATCGGCGATATAGAATTCGTCCTCTTCCGGCGCGGGCAGCTTTTCGCGCGGAAGGTAAAGTTCGACGCCGTTTAAGGCCTCGGCGCCGTTGCGATCATCGACCCCCTCGACCTTAACGACGAGCATGTCCTTGCCCTGTGGGCGTACGGACAGCAGCTTGAAATTACGCGCGTCGCTTTTGTCGGTCAGGCCGTCATAGTCCGCGATCGCCAGCGGATCGCTCGTGAAGCTCTGCAGACGGATTTCGCCACGCACGCCGTGCGGCGCGCCGAAGCGGCCGAGGAGGACGAACCCCTTCTCCTTGGCGCGCTCCCTCATTCGATTTCCTCATCCTGAGGAGCTTGCGTCTCGAAGGACGAGGAAATCGCCGCGCGCGCTGTCCGCCCTCGCGCTTCGAGACGGCTCCTGCGGAGCCTCCTCAGCATGAGGGCGGATAAAGCGCCGCGCACAGCAGACTTACGCCGCCGGCGCTTCCGCAGCGCCCGCGGCTTCGGCCGCGGCGGCGGCGCGCTCCTGCGCCTTCTTCTTCGGCTGCGCCTTCTGCGGATTGTTGCGCGCTTCGCGCTTCATCAGGCCGAGGCCGTCGAGCAGGCGCGAGACGCGATCGGTCGGCTGAGCGCCCTTCGAGAGCCAGGCTTTCGCCTTTTCGACGTCGAGCACCAGACGGTCAGCCGCGTCCTTTTCCTTCAAGGGATCGAAATGGCCGATCTTCTCGATGTAGCGGCCGTCGCGCGGCGAACGCGAGTCGGCGATGACGACGCGGTAGAAGGGGCGCTTCTTGGCGCCGCCGCGGGCGAGACGAATTTTAAGGGACATGTTTTCTTTCCTCTTTCGTTTACGCATCGGCAGTCGGCAATAGGCAGTCGGCAGGTCGAAAAAAAACGACTGCCGACGGCCGAAGACCGATTGCCTATTTCTTTTTTCCGAACGGGTTAAGCCCGCTCAGCAGTCCGCCGCCGAGCCCCGGAAGGCTCGGCTTGCCTAAGAGATCCGGAGGCGGCGCAGCCGGAATGCCGCTGGGCGCCTTCGGCTGCTGAACGCCGAGCTTTTCCTGCAGCTTCTGCAGCTCCTCCTGCGACGGCATCTGCATGCCGGGGCCAAGCCCCATCATTTGCGCGGCCTTGCCCATCATTCCGCCGCGCTTGCCGGCGCCGAACGACTTCATCAGATCGGCCATCTGCCGATGCTGCTTTAGGAGCTTGTTGATCTCTTCGACCTTGGCGCCGGAGCCAGCGGCGATGCGCTTTTTGCGCGAGGCCTTCAGCAGGTCGGGGTTGCGCCGTTCCTTCGGCGTCATCGAGAGGATGATGGCGCGCTGGCGCTTCACCATCCTGTCGTCGAAACCGGAGGAGGCGATCTGATCCTTCATCTTGGCGACGCCGGGCAGCAAGCCCATGATGCCGCCGAGACCGCCGATCTTTTCCACCTGGGCGAGCTGATCGCAGAGGTCCTGCAGATCGAATTTGCCCTTGGCCATCCGCTCGGCGGCCTTGCGCGCCTGCTCGGCGTCAATCGCGGCGGCGGCCTTTTCGACCAGCGCGACGATGTCGCCCATGCCGAGAATGCGATTGGCGATGCGCGTCGGCGAAAACTCGTCGAGCGCGTCCATCTTTTCGCCGACGCCGATGAGCTTGATCGGCTTGCCGGTGACATAGCGCATGGAGAGCGCCGCGCCGCCGCGGCCATCGCCGTCCATACGCGTCAATACAATGCCGGTCAGACCGACCCGCTCGTCGAAATTACTGGCGAGATTGACCGCGTCCTGGCCGGTCAGCGCGTCGGCGACAAGCAGGATTTCATGCGGCTTGGCGGAGGTCTTGATCTCCGCCATCTCCTGCATCAGCGGCTCGTCGATATGCGTGCGTCCGGCGGTGTCGAGCAGCACGACGTCGAAGCCTTGCAGCCGTGCGGCCTCCATCGCGCGCTTGGCGATCTGCACCGGCGTCTGGCCGGCGACGATCGGCAGCGTGTCGACCTCGACCTGCCGGCCGAGCACGGCGAGCTGCTCCTGCGCCGCCGGCCGCTTGACGTCGAGCGAGGCCATCAGCGTGCGCTTGCCGTGGCGTTCCTTGAGCCTCTTGGCGATCTTGGCGGTGGTCGTGGTTTTGCCCGCGCCCTGCAGGCCGACCATCATGATGGCGACCGGCGGGGTCGCGGCGAGATCGATCGGCTGCGCGTCCTGGCCGAGCGTCTCGATCAGCACGTCGTTGACGATCTTGACGACCATCTGGCCGGGCGTGACCGATTTGATGACGCCAGCGCCGACCGCCCGGTCGCGGACCTTGTCGGTGAAGGAGCGCACGACGTCGAGCGCGACGTCGGCCTCGAGCAGCGCGCGGCGGATTTCGCGCAGCGCTTCGTTGACGTCGGCCTCGGAAAGCGCGCCGCGCCGTGTCAGCTTATCGAAAATGCCGGAGAGCTTGTCGGAAAGGCTCTCGAACATGGTTTTCTCCTGGGGGAGCGGACGACGCTCCAAAACAAAACGCGCCCGGGGGCGCATCGCGCTGCCGGGCGTTGGCCTGCCGCCTCTCGGGCGGCTCGGCGGGTTTAGGGTTCTCTTTCGAGATGTGTGGGGTTTTTATGCGCGACTGGCTTCCGAGTCAACGTCGGGCCGCTTTGGCGCTAACATGGCGCTTTAGGATTTCTTCGGCTAAAAACCATGACCCTCAACGCTTTTCTCGCTTCGCTTTCCGCGGATGGGCCGCCCGCGCTCCCGCCGCCGCTTCGGGCGCTGTGGTTCGACGCCAAGGGCGATTGGAACGCGGCGCATAAATGCGTCGACGACAAATCCGATCCCGACAGCATGTGGGTCCACGCCTATCTCCATCGCAAGGAAGGCGATCTTTCGAACGCCTCCTATTGGTATCGGCGCGCGCAGCGCGAGCCGCACAAAGGCGCGCTCGAAGACGAATGGCGCGAGATCGCCGAAGCGCTGCTTGGATCGGCATAAGGGAGAGAAGAATGATCCGCGCCGCGCTTCTTATTCTCGCCTGTATCGTGGCGGCCCCGGCCCCGGCGCTCGCGGAGGAGCCCTCAAAAGAGGACCGCGCCGAAATCGACGCCTGTCTCGCGCTCGCCGCTGAAAAAGCCAAAAAAGCGCCGCCGCCGAAAGACGAGCTCGAAGAAGCGCCCGGCGCCGAAGGCCGTCTCGCGGCCGCCGCCGAGAAGGCGGGGCACGATCGATCAAGCTGCGTCGGCGCGCTCGCCAAGACCTGCATCCAGAAGGAAGGCAATACGTCGAACGCCGTGCTGAACGAATGCTACGCCCGCGAGGCGGCGGTCTGGGATTTACGGCTCAACTCGGCCTATCGCGCGGCGCTCGCCAAGATGGACAAGGAGGCGAGCGACAATCTCCGCAAGACTGAGCGCACCTGGATCGCCTGGCGGGACGCCGCCTGCCGGCAGCCGGAGGTCACCTTCAAAGGAACAATGGCCGGTCCGATGCAGGAGTGGTGTGTGATGGACCTCACCGCCCGTCAGGCGCTCTGGATGGCGGGCTGGGCGGAGTGACCCCGTCCTCTCTGGCCGAAGCGCAGGAATTGCTGCGCAGCATTTTCGGCTTTGCGGACTTTCTGCCGGGGCAGGCGGAGGTCGTCGACGCCTTGCTCGCCGGCCGCGACGCGATCGCCATCATGCCGACGGGCTCCGGCAAATCCCTCCTCTACCAGTTGCCGGCCGCCGCCCCTGGCGGCGGACTCGTTCTCGTCTGCTCGCCGCTCATTGCGCTGATGCGCGACCAGCTTCGAACCCTCGCCGATAAGGGCCTCAGCGCCGTCGCGCTGCATTCGATGCAGGAGGACGAGGAAGCGGCGGCGATCGACGCCGTCGCGTCGGGCCGGGCAAAGCTCCTTTACGCCGCCCCCGAGCGCCTCGCCCAGGAGGGAACGCAGCATTTATTGCGCAACATACGCATCAAGCTCTTCGCAATCGACGAGGCGCATTGCGTCTCGCATTGGGGTCATGAATTTCGCCCCGACTATCGCGCGCTTGGCGAGATTGCGCGAAAGCTCGGCGCGCCGCCGATGCTCGCGGTCACCGCGACGGCCAGTCCGCGCACGCGCGACGACATCGTCCGCACGCTGTTTTCCCGACCGCCGCAGATTTTTCAGCGCTCCTTCGCGCGGCCGAATCTTTCTCTCGATTTCGCGCAAAAGCGCGCCGGACTGCGCCAGACCGTCGACTTTGCGCGCAAGGGCGGCGCGAAGGAAAGCGGGATCATCTATTGCAACTCACGCAACAAGACCGACACGCTGGCGCGCGAACTCTCGCGGCTCGGTTTCGACGCGCTGCCCTATCACGCGGGACTCGACGCCCATACGCGCTCAGAGAGTCAGGACGCCTTCTTTACGCACAAGGGCGCGGTGATGGTCGCGACCATCGCCTTCGGCATGGGCGTCGATAAGCCAGATGTGCGGTTCATCGTTCACGCCGATCTGCCGACCTCGGTCGAGGGCTATTATCAGGAGATCGGCCGGGCCGGGCGCGACGGCGCGCCCGCTCGCGCTCTGACGCTGTTTTCGCCTGCGGAGCTGGCGTTGCGCTGGCGCATCCCGGAAGCGGCGCAAGACAATGAAGCGGCGGCCGGGGATTACGCCAGACGTCAGGCGATGGCCCGGCTCGCGGCTGCGCCGGGATGCCGCTTTATGCGGCTCCTCGCCGAATTCGGAGAGGAAAGCGCGCCCTGCGGCAGATGCGACCATTGCCGCGGCGGACCAATCGCGTGGCCTCGCCGCCTGTCGTCGCTCGCTCTCGGATGGCGCGCAGCGCTCGCAAGCGGCTTCGCGTCTCGGGACGACGTTGCGGAAGTCGAGGAAGACATTTCCCAAATCGCGCCCGCGCCGACCAGTGCGCCGATTCAGCAGGAGCATCCACCGCTCACCGTCGACGAGGCGCGGCTTTTGTGCGCGCTCGAGGCCGAGCGGCTCGCGATTGCAAAAAGGCGCGGCGTGGCGCCGCGAACTGTGGCCTCCGAACAGGCGCTGCGCGCCCTCGCGCGCGAGAGGCCCAAAAGCGCCGGCGATCCGCTGCTGCACGAGATCGCCGATGCGGCGGCGCTGCTGCGTGTGATCGACCAAGCGCGCTGAGCTCGGCCAGGGTATCGTTTCGCGCCGCAACATTGTATAGGCTCCTCGTCCGTTCCCCGCCCCGAGGTCATGTCCGCTAACACGCCGCCAAACGCCGCCGAACTGCGACAGGTCATGTTCGGGCTCGGCCTCGCAATGCTGCTCTCGGCTCTCGACCAGACGATCGTGGTCACCGCTCTGCCGACCATCGCGGTGGATCTCGGCGACCCGCAGGACCCCCCCTGGATCGTGACGGCCTATCTCATCGCCGCGACCGTAGTGACGCCGCTCTATGGGAAATTCGCCGACGTCTATGGCCGGCGCATCGTCATCCTTGTTGGCGTGGCCACTTTCGTGATCGGGTCGGTCGCTTGCGCCTTGGCCCCGAGCATGGCCGCGCTCGCCGGAGCGCGGGTGATCCAGGGTCTCGGCGGCGGCGGCCTGATCTCGCTCGGCCAAACGATCGTCGCAGATCTCGTCTCGCCGCGAGAGCGCGGCCGCTACCAATCCTATTTCGCCGCTGTGTTCATCACCTCGAGCATCGCCGGCCCGGCGCTCGGCGGCTTTTTTGCGCAATATTGGCATTGGTCGCTGATCTTTTGGATCAATCTGCCGCTTGGCCTCGCGGCGCTCATTATCGTCAACGCGCGCTTGAAACGCCTCCCAGAGACGCGTCATCCGCATCGCGTCGATTATCTTGGCGCAATTTTGCTGGTGGCGGCTTCCGGTCTTCTCGTCCTGGCGCTCGGCTGGGGCGGCGTTCGCTATCCCTGGCGCTCAGCGCCGATTCTTGGCCTCCTCGCCGCCTCGGCTCTCGCATGGGGGCTCTTCGCCTGGCGCACGGCGCGCGTCGAAGAGCCGCTCATTCCGTTGCGCATTCTCGGACTTCGAATTGTGCGCGACGCTATTTTCTCGAGTTCCTTCGGTATCGGCGCTTTCGTCGGGCTCTCGGTCGTGATGCCCATCTATTACGAAATCTGCGCCGGCATGAATGCGACCGATTCAGGGTTGACGCTGATCCCGCTGATGGTCGGCACCGTCGTTGGCGCCACACTGTCCGGACGATTGATGGCGCATGTGAAGCATTACAAAGCGGCGCCGATTCTGGGGCTCGTCGCCGGCGTTCTCGCGGCGCTCGGCGCGGCGGCGATGATGAGCGCGGGCGCCGGCCGCTCGCTTCTCTTGCTCAACGCCTTGCTTACGGTCACGACTTTCGGGATTGGCGCTATGCTGCCGATTGCGACAGTCTCGGTGCAGAACGCGGTCGATTCGCGCGATCTCGGAACGGCGACGGCTTCGATGCAATTCTTTCGGCAGCTTGCTGCGGGCGCGATCGTCGCACTTTTCGCCGCGCTGGCGATCGGCGGCGGCCGCGCGCAATTGCTTGAGGAGTTGAACGCCAACGCCGACGGCGCCGCTTTGCTTTCGAGCTTTCGTCTGGTTTTTCTCGCGCTCGCCGTTTGCACGGGCCTGTCACTTATCTTCCTGGCGCGCATGGAGGAACGGCCGCTGCGCGGCGAACGACGCGCTTAGCTCGATTTTCGGCTCGGCTTTTCTATTTGCCCCGATGGCATGGAATTTCCTAGAAAGGGCGCGCCTTTCCACGCCGCAAGGACCCTTCCATGGCTTCTCTCAACAGTTTCAAGGCATGCCAGACGCTCGTCGTCGGCGATCGGTCCTATCAATACTTTTCATTAAAGGCTGCGGAGGAAAACGGGCTTCGAGGCGTCTCCCGCCTGCCCTATTCGCTCAAGGTCGTCCTCGAAAATTTGCTGCGCAATGAAGACGGCCGTTCGGTCACCAAGGAGTCGATCGAAACCCTCGCCAAATGGCTTGAGGAAAAGGGCAAGACTGAACGCGAGATCGCCTTCCGGCCGGCGCGCGTGCTGATGCAGGATTTCACCGGCGTGCCGGCGGTCGTCGACCTCGCGGCGATGCGCGACGCCGTCGTCGCGCTCGGCGGGACGGCGCAGAAGATCAATCCGCTCGTGCCTGTCGATCTCGTCATCGATCATTCGGTGATCGTCGACAGTTTCGGAACGCCGCAGGCTTTCGCCCGCAATGTCGAGCTCGAATATGAGCGCAATGGCGAGCGATACCGCTTTCTGAAATGGGGCCAGTCGGCCTTCGACAATTTCCGTGTCGTGCCTCCGGGCACCGGCATCTGCCATCAGGTCAATCTTGAATATCTGGGGCAGACCGTCTGGACGCGCAGCGAGCGCATCGACGGCAAGACGGTCGAACTCGCCTATCCCGACACGCTCGTCGGCACCGATTCGCACACAACCATGATCAACGGCCTTGCCGTTCTTGGCTGGGGCGTCGGCGGCATCGAGGCGGAAGCCGCGATGCTCGGCCAACCGCTGTCAATGCTCGCGCCGGAGGTGATCGGCTTCAAGCTGACCGGCGCGCCGAAAGAAGGGGTGACGGCGACGGACATCGTTCTGACCGTCACGCAGATGCTGCGCAAAAAGGGCGTGGTCGGAAAATTCGTCGAGTTCTTCGGCGAAGGCCTCGATCATATGAGCCTCGCCGATCGCGCGACGATCGCCAATATGGCGCCTGAATATGGCGCGACCTGCGGCTTCTTCCCAATCGATCAGGAGACGCTTGCTTATCTGCGCATGTCGGGTCGGGCTGATGATCGAATCGCATTGATAGAGGCATATGCCCGCGCGCAGGGCATGATGCGCGAAGCCGGCGCGGCTGATCCGGAATTCACTGATACGCTGACCCTCGACCTTGCGGAGGTGACGCCCTCTCTCGCGGGCCCGAAGCGTCCGGAGAGCCGGGCGTCGCTCGCTGAAGTCGGGTCGGCGTTCGTCGGCGCCCTCGCAACCGAATATAAAAAGGAAGACGGGCTCGGGCAGCGCTACGGCGTCGAGGGGGAAAGCTTCGATCTCGGTCATGGCGACGTGGTCATCGCCGCCATCACTTCCTGCACCAACACTTCGAACCCGAGCGTGCTCATCGGCGCCGGATTGCTGGCGCGCAACGCCATTGCGCGCGGATTGAAGACGAAGCCTTGGGTGAAGACGTCGCTCGCGCCGGGCAGTCAGGTCGTCGCGCAATATCTCGCCAAGTCAGGACTGCAGAAATATCTCGACGATCTCGGCTTCAATCTCGTCGGCTTCGGTTGCACGACCTGTATCGGCAACTCCGGGCCGTTGCCGCCCGCGATCTCGAAGACCATCAATGCGCATGACCTCGTCGCGGCGTCGGTGCTATCGGGCAATCGCAATTTCGAAGGGCGCGTCAATCCTGACGTCCAGGCGAATTACCTCGCCTCGCCGCCGCTCGTCGTCGCTTACGCGCTCGCGGGAACGATCGCCATCGATTTAACGAAGGAGCCGCTCGGACATGACGGCGCCGGAGCGCCCGTCTATCTGCGCGACATTTGGCCGGCGAATACGGAGATCGCGACCTTCATCCGCAATCAGGTGACGCGCAATCTGTTTCGCGAAACTTACGCGAATGTCTTTTCGGGCGACGAACATTGGCGCGCGGTCGAAGCGCCAAGCAGCGAGACTTATGGGTGGGACGATCACTCCACCTATGTGCGCAATCCGCCTTATTTCGTCGGCCTTAAGCGCGAACCCAAGCCCATCGAAGACATTGTCGGCGCGCGCATCCTCGCGCTTTTCGGCGATAAGATCACCACCGATCACATCTCGCCCGCAGGTTCGATAAAGGCGGCTTCTCCCGCCGGCAAATGGCTCATCGACCATGGCGTCGCGCCCGCCGACTTCAATCAATACGGCACGCGCCGCGGCAATCACGAAGTGATGATGCGCGGGACTTTCGCCAACATCCGCATCAAGAATCACATCATGCGCGACGAGAATGGCCTAACGCCGGAAGGCGGATTGACCCGCCATTATCCGGGCGGCGAGATCATGTCGATCTATGACGCCGCCATGCGTTACGGAGCCGAGGGCGCGCCGCTCGTCGTTTTCGCCGGCGCCGAATATGGCAATGGCTCGTCTCGCGACTGGGCGGCGAAGGGCGCCATGCTGCTTGGCGTTCGCGCCGTGATCGCGAAGAGTTTCGAGCGCATCCACCGTTCCAATCTTGTCGGCATGGGCGTGTTGCCGCTCACTTTTGCCGAAGGGACAGGCTGGGACACGCTCGCCTTAAAAGGCGATGAGACCGTCACTATTCATGGCTTGCGCGAGGGACTTACGCCGCGCAAGACATTGGTCGTTTCGATCTCCTTCCCGGATGGGTCCACCAAAACCGCGCCGCTGCTCGCGCGCATCGATACGCTCGACGAATTAGAATACTTCAAGAACGGCGGCATTCTTCCATACGTATTGCGACAACTCGCCCCTTAAAACGCACGAAAAAAACGATTGACTCACTCAAGGTCATCCGACAGCGTTGGCGCGCTTTGCGTTGAATTCGGGCCGTTGCGGTTGGAATACGTTCAACGCGAAGCTCTAAAAAAGAAAAAGTCACGACGCGAAGAAGAGGAAATCAACAGATGACCAAATACGCCTTGGCGGCGACGGCCGCTTTGTTTCTGACGATGACTGCGCCGTCTTTCGCTTTCGACGCCGCTGTCGGTCAGCGCGCGCCGAGCCCAGCGACCGCCATCAGCTGCGATACGCATGGCGATGACGACCAGGCGGTTTGCGCCAGCAAGTGCGAGGACGCCTATCTCAAGGAACAGATGGGCTTTACCGCGGACATGGGCAAGGTCAAGGCCGCCAGGAAGGCGTGCGACGAGAAGTGCGGTTGCCCGCAGAACTCGAAGAACCTTTAAGACTCTTCAGTTTTGACCCCGAGCACGGGCGCGCGAGCGATCGCGCGTCCTTTTTGGGCTGCGCCCGTCCGTCGCCGGAGTCGGTCGACGAATCTCGCTGGTCTCAAGTTATAGGAAACACGGCATTTTTCGTGGTCGACGCCGTCGTTTTATGCAACGGCGCGAGTTGTCGCGGAAGTGACGCGCAATTGACATAGGCGGCTACATACGACATCGTCCGGCCCGCTTGTCGCGTTCGGTGATGCTATTACTGCTGAGGTGGGAGAGGTCCTAGCGCAAGCGTAATCCAAACGCCCAGCTCGGGCTACCAAAGGAAACACCAAATGAACAAATACGCCATTGTGACGGCGGCGGCTCTCGTCGTCGGCATGATCAGCCCGGCTTTCGCGGATTGCGACGTCCGCAACGCGGACGAGGACAAGCAGGCCAAATGCGCGCAGAAGTGCGACGATGATTTCATCTCGCGCAAGATGAATTATGGCGCCAATCAAGCTGAGGTCGCCGCCAATAAGAAGGCTTGCGACGAGAAGTGCGGCTGCCCGCAGAACTCCAAGGATCTCTGAGCCGAAATTTTCGGACTGGAAAACGATATAAATCTTTGGGCGCGCATTCATTGCGCGCCCACAATTTTTTAAGGACGCGTCTTACTGCGAGTAGACGTTGCCGTCCGGACCTTTCCAGCCTTTAGGGTCCGCATAGAAGCGATATTCCTCGTCAAAGCTCACCGTCGCGCCCGGCGGCACATATTGCTTCCCCTTGGGATCGACGCTGCGCGGCGCCGTCACATAATGTTTTCCCGCCGAGCAGCCTTCCGAATACTGTCCCGCGTCATCGGGCTTGCATTCGAGATTGGCGCCTTCGGGAAATTCGACCCGCGCATTGAAGAAAATCTCAAAGCCCTTCTCGCCCGTCGCATGCATTTCGAGAGCCTCGCTCATCGTCTGCTTGAATTCGATGATCTTGCCCGGCTTGTCGAATCGCTCCTTGAGCAGGTTTTCGAAGATCTGCCGCGCATGCGCCTCGGTCGGATCGCAGTTGCCGAACATGCAGAAAGCGTTGGCCGAGTTTACGGATAGCGACGTTAGCGCCGCCGCGACAATGAGCGTGATAAAAGCGCCTCGCATGATTTTCCCTTCCCTTCATCTTATTATTCGCCGCGTGAATGCGCCGCGTCTTTCTTAAGCTTATAGCATCTTATCGCGTCGCCGCTGCGCATCTTAAATTAACGGTCGGGCGTCGTCGGATCGCCCCAGAGATCCTTCACCTGGTCGAAGTGAATTGCAGGATCGTAGCCATCGGGCGTCAGGCCGAGCCATGCCGAAGAGAGGCGCCCCAAGGAGGAGAGCACGGCGTAGGACGCGACGACGCGGTCGCGTTGCGCCGCGACAAGGGCAATGCGCGCATTGAGCAGCTCCTGCTGCGCGTTCAAAATATCGAGCGTCGTCCGCTGACCGGCCTTGGCTTCTTCTCTAACGCCATAGAGCGCGCGCTCGGCGGCGGCGATCTGCGTTTGCGCCGCGGCGATTTGCGTCTTGGCGGCCTGCAGCGCACCCCAATAGGCGCGCACCAGCGAGACTATTTCAGCGCGCGCAACGTCGACGTCGAAGCGGCGCTGGCCGGCGGTCTCCTTGGCCTGCCGCACGCGAGAGGACGTCAGGCCGCCCTCGTAAATCGGCACGTTGAGATGTCCGAGAATTTTGGCGCCCACGTTACGATTGCCGATACCGCTGAGGTCAGTCTGCGAAAAAACATCGCCGACAATCGAAAATTTCGGCATGAATTCCGATTCGAGCGCCTTAATGCCGAGCTCGGCGACATCGGCGTCGTGAAGAGCCGCGAGGATGAAGGGATGTTCGGTCTGCGCGATGTGCTCGGCTTCTTCGCGAGACTTCGGCAGCAATCGGTCGATCGGCGCGCCCGGCGCAAGCTTCGTCGGCTCGACTCCGACGGTCTTGCGATAGACGCCTATGCTGGCGTCCAGCGTCGCGCGCGCCGCGCTTGCCAGGGATTTTCCCGCCGCGAGCCGCGCTTCGGCCTGGGCGACGTCGGTCGGCGTGATCTGCCCATATTCATAGCGCTCGCGCGTCTGTCGCAATTGTTCCGTCAGGACCGCGACATTGCTTTCCTGAAGTTTGAGCGCCGCCGTGTCGCGCAAGACGTTCATATAGGAGGTGACGGCGTCGAATAAGACGCGCTGCTCGGTTAACCGCAGACGCTCGCGCCCGGCGAAGACGCCAGATTCCGCCGCGCGCGTCTCATTTTGCGCTTTGAACCCGTCGAATATCGGTTGTTCGACGGTCAAATGCGCGGACCGGGGAACGCTGGCGCCGTTCTGAATATTCTTGGTGACCGAGGTGTTGGTTGGATCATTGACATCGACGTCGCGCTGCTTCGTGACCAGGCGATTGCGCTGCACGCCGAGATAGGCGTCGCCCGTAACGCGCGGCCTCATGCCCGCCTGCGCCTGCGGCACTCTTTCGTCGATCGCGCGCAACTCCGCTCTGCCGGCGTTGAGCTGCGGATTGGCGTTATAGGCGCGGCACATCGCGCCCGTCAGGGTTTCGGCCTGCCCTGCGCCGCCTGCCGCCAAGAGGCAGATCACGATCGAGGCGGCGCCGCGCATGCTCACCGGTCAGCCCCCGCTGGATTGCGAGGAAGTCGACTCCGGCGAACGGCAAAAGAACGCATAAAGGGCCGGCAACACAACCAGCGTGAGGAGCGTCGCGCTGATCAGGCCGCCGATAACAACTGTCGCAATGGGTTTTTGCACTTCGGCGCCCGTGCCGGTCGCAAGCGCCATCGGCAGAAAGCCGAGCGACGCGACCAGCGCCGTCATGGCGACCGGGCGCAGTCGCGTTATCGCGCCTTTGAAGATCGCCGCGCGCTCGGGCATGCCGCCGGCGATCAATTGCGAGATATAGGTGCGCATGACGAGACCATTCAGCACCGCGACGCCTGATAGCGCAATAAAGCCCACGGCCGCCGAGACGGACATCGGCATGCCGCGCAGGAATAATGCGGCGACGCCGCCAGAAAGCGCCAGCGGCACTGCGGTGAACACCAGCAGCGCGTCGCGCACTGAGCCTAGGGCCGAATAGAGCAATATGAAAATCAGGAAAAAACAGATCGGCACGACGATCATCAAGCGTGCGCGCGCCGCGGCGAGATTTTCGAACTGGCCGCCCCAGGCGATCCAATACCCAGGCGGCAGAGTCACTTTCGATTCGATCTTCGCTCGCGCCTCGTCGACGACCGAGGCGATGTCGCGTCCGCGCACATTGGCGGTGACCACAACCCTTCGGCGGCCGTTCTCACGCGAAATCTGGTTCTGTCCGTCGACGATCGAAAATTTCGCCACTTGCTTGAGCAGCACGACAGGCGCGGCGGCGGCCGCAGAAGGAAGCGCGACGGGAATGGATTCTAGCGCCTGCGCGTCTTCACGTAAATTATCCTGCAGACGAACAACAATGGGAAAGCGGCGGTCGCCTTCGAACACCACGCCAGCTCTCTGTCCGCCAATCGCTGCGCCGATCACGTCCTGCACCGCAGCGACGCTGAGGCCGAGGCGCGCGATCGCGGCCTTGTCGACTGCGACATCGAGGACAGGCAATCCAACCACCTGTTCGACCTTCACGTCGGTCGCGCCCTTGACCGTATTGAGAATGCCGGCGATCTGATTGGCGGCTTTCAACATGACGTCGAAATTATCGCCGAACACTTTCACGGCGATGTCGCCGCGCACGCCGGCGAGCAATTCATTGAAGCGCAGTTGAATGGGCTGCGTGAACTCATAAGCATTGCCCGGCAGTTGCGCGAGCCGCTTCTGCATCTTCTCAATGAGCGCCGTTTTATCGAGGCTGGGGTCAGGCCACTGCTCGTGCGGCTTCAGCATAATGAAAGTGTCGGTCAGATTCGGCGGCATCGGATCGGTTGCGATCTCCGCCGTGCCGGTCTTGGAGAAGACATAGTCGACCTCAGGGAAACTGCGCAACGCGCGTTCAATCTCGAACTGCATCGTTTGCGCCTGAGTGAGCGACGCGCTCGGGATCCGATTCGCCTGCATGGCGAGGTTTTTTTCATCGAGCGTTGGAACGAACTCTTCACCCAGCGTCAGATAGAGAAGCGCCGCGAGAACGAAGGCGCCCGCGCCAATAGCGATAGGCTTGAAAGGCGCGGCCATCGCCCATTGCAAGATCGGCTCATAGGCGCGCTTGAGCGCGCTAACGACGAAATTTTCAGATTCGCGCACGCGTCCTGAAAGCGCAATGGCGATCATCGCCGGAAAGAACGTCAGCGACAGAATGAATTCGGAAGCAAGCGCCATGATGACGGTCATCGCCATCGGATGGAACATCTTTCCTTCGACACCCGAAAAGGTCAGGATCGGCACATAAACGAGAATGATGATCGCCTGTCCATAGACAGTTGGACGCCGCATCTCGACCGCCGAGTCGATGACCGTCGTCAGCCGTTCCTCGAGCGTGAGGGCGCGGCCTAAGGCATTCTGGCGCTGCGTCAGACGACGCAGGCAGTTCTCGGTGACGATAATCGCGCCGTCCGCGATCAATCCGAAATCGAGCGCGCCAAGGCTCATCAGATTGGCGCTGATCTTTCCGGCGTACATGCCAACGCCAAGCAGCAGCATCGTCAGCGGAATGACCATCGCCGTCACGAGCGCCGCTCTGAAATTGTCGAGCATCACGAAGAGCACGAGGATGACGAGCGCCGCGCCCTCGACGAGATTCAAGGCGACCGTCTTGATCGTGGCGTTGACGAGAAGCGTGCGGTTCAGAATCGTGCGCACTTCAATGCCGGGCGGCAGCAATCGCCGAATCTCGTTCATTTTGGCGTCGACCGCGCTCGACACTTCGCGGCTGTTGGCGCCGATCAGCATCAGCGCAGTGCCGATCACGACCTCTTCGCCATTCATGCTGGCGCTGCCCATGCGCAATTCGCGTCCAACGCCCACCTGGGCGATGTCCTCGACGCGCACCGGCGTGCCGCCGCGCGTCGAGACGACGACTTTAGCGATGTCTTCGATTGATTCGAGGCGACCCGGACTGCGCACGACGAGACCCTCGCCATTGCGTTCAACATAGCCGGCGCCGCGGCTGATGTTGTTGCGCTCGATAATGCCGGCGAGATCGGCGAAAGAGAGTCCGAGAGCGAAGATTTTCGCGGGGTCGGGCTGAACGTGATATTCCTTGATGTAGCCGCCAAGCGAGTCGACGCCGGCGACTCCTGGAACAGTGCGCAGTTGCGGCCTGATGATCCAATCCTGCACGGTTCGCAGATAGGCGGTCCTTTCAAGCAGGGTCCGCAGCCTTTGCCCTTCGGGCGTCAGATAATCGCCATTGCGCTGCCAGCCGGGCTCCCCGTCACGCGCCGGCTTCTCGTTGGCGTGCGGCGCGTAGTCAACCGACCACATGTAAATTTCAGAAAGGCCGGTCGCGACCGGGCCCATATGCGAATCGACGCCGGGCGGAAAATTCTCCTTGGCGCGCGTCAGGCGCTCGGCGACCTGTTGGCGCGCGAAGTAAATGTCGACGTTGTCGGCGAAGACGGCGGTCACTTGGCCGAAGCCGTTGCGCGAAAGCGAGCGGGTGTATTCGAGCCCGGGTATTCCCGCGATCGCGTTCTCGATCGGATAGGTGACTTGCTTTTCGATCTCGAAGGCGGAAAGCGCCGGCGCGAAGGCGTTGATCTGCACCTGATTGTTGGTGATGTCCGGCACGGCGTCGATTGGCAATCGCATAAGCGACCATACGCCAAGCGGCGCGGCGAGCGCCGTCAACAAGACGATAAGCCAACGGCTTCGGACCGAGAAGGCGATGAGATTCTTGAGCATCAACCGCCGCCAGCGACGAGACTATTCCTGGCGGCCTGTTGAAGCGCCGTCCAGAGAGTCGAGGAAGGATGGCTTTCGATCCGCATCATTCCGCCGGAATGTTTTGTTTGCCGAGCTCCGCCTTTAACAGAAAGACATTGGAGACGGCGATCTCCTCGCCTTGCTTCAGGCCGGAGACGACTTCAACCGAATCATCGTCGCCCCGTCCAAGTTCAACCTCGCGTTTTATAAATCCATCAGGCGTGCGCACGAAGACATTGGGATTCCCGTCAATCATCATCACAGCCGCGCGCGGAACTTTCAGCTTCACCCGCGCTTCCTTAAGGGAGACCTCGGCTTCAAGCAGGCTGCCGGGGCGCAGCGAGAAGTCCGGATTGGGAAAGCGCGCGAGAACATTTCCGGCGCGCGTCTCACGCGTGATCATCGCGTTCACATAGGTGATTTTGCCCTCGAAGTTTTTTCCTTCGGCGTTTTGGACGCGAACGTCTTGTCCCTCGCGCAACAGCCCGAGATCTGCGGCCGGGACCGCCAGTTCAACTTCGACGACGGAGAGATCGGAGACGACGTAGAGTTCCTTCGCCTGACCTTCGCCGCCGACCGGCTGTCCGACGCTGACCAGACGCTCGATAACGCGGCCAGCTATTGGCGAACGAATCTCCTTGCGGCGAAGATCGGCGATCGGCTGAGTCGGCAGAGCGGCGATTTCCTGCTCGCTCATGTCCAGCGCTGCGAGCTTTTGCCGCGCCAGATCGAGCTTCACCTTGGATTCCGTAAAGACCGCCTTAGCCTTCAGAAAGAGTTGCTCTGCGGTGATCTTCTTTTCGAAGAGACCCTTCTCGCGCTGATAGAGAATATTCTGCAAATCGAAGTTCGCCATCGCCGCGAGATATTCGCTTTTCGCCTCGGCGACTTCGCGCGAGTCGATGATCGCGATGGTTTCGCCGCGCGCGACGCTGTCGCCGAGGCGCTTACGAAGTTCTTCGACGACGCCCGCGACCTTGGCGGCGACCCGCGCGACTCGATCAGGATCGGGCTTGACGGCGCCGGGGACGGTGAGCTGACGCGCGATAACGCCAGGACCAACCGCTTTTAGAGAGATTTTCGACGCTTCGATCTGAGCGGCCGAAAGCCGGATTTCGCCGTCGGAGCGTTCGGGCGCGGTCGCTTCGCTTTGGCGGTCGGGCGCGACGCGGTTACGCACGGCGCTTAAGAGCGACGGCAGCGCGGCGCCGATCGCAACGCTCGCGAGGAGAGCGAGAACGAGAACGGACCTTTTCCGGATCATGGTCGCTAAGTCGGCTCCGTCACGAGCGGTCTGGAAGGCGTAGCATTGGCGCGCCGCTCGAGCCATTGTCCGCAGCCGTGAAAGTGGGGATATCGAACGTCGGCGTGATTCTCTTTTTCCCTTAAAGGAGTTGGTCACGCCGGTCCATGCGCGCCGACGCGGCCTTTTTTCGCATATGCTTCGGTTTTTAAAAAGGAAAGCCCGGCCGAGGGACCGGGCTTCGTTCGCGAGCGCCTTTCTGAGCGTCAGGACTCAGTATTTGGCGAGCACTGGCCCAACGGAGAAGGGATTGAAACGCCAGTTCACGCCGGCGCGCACTGTTTGCCACCGAACCGGCGAGACATGGCTCGCAATAAAGATGGTGTTGTCGAGGGAAGGCGTGAAGCTTGTGAAAGTCTGCGTGGCGGAGCCGAGGTCCGTATAGAAGTATTCGACTTTAAGCGACCATGACGGGAAGGAGAGCGGGGACCACTCGACGCCGCCGCCGGCGGTCCAGCCGGTCCTGACCTCGTTAAACAGCGAGCGGCCAAACTGCACGCCGCCAGGAGGAGGAGGAGGAGAATTAGCGACGCTGACGGCGTTGGTGACTCCGCCATAGGCGAAGCCGCCGGTGCCATAGACCAGCGCGTTTGGCCATGATGGCAGCACCAAACCGACGCGGCCGCGAACCGAGCCGAACCAGTCGACGGCGTTCACGGAGTTGATGGAGGAAAGGTCTCCAAGGAACACGCCTTTGACCAGAACGTTGCGCCGCGCATGGAGGTCCGCCCCCTGCATGTCGGCCTCTACGCCGAGCACAAGCCAAGGCGAAACTTGCCAGTTAAAGCCGACCTGGCCGCCGCCAAGGACGCCGCTCAGATTTTGACCGAAACTCCAGAACGCGGCGCTCGGGGGATCGACAAGGAACGGGTCCAGAAGTCCGCCCGTCTCGGCGCCGCCGGCGCCAAAGCCATAGCCGATGTTCACGCCCCCATAAAAACCTGTCCAGCTGAAAGCCAGCGGAGGCGGCGGCGCAGGCGCTTTATAGCTCGGCAGGTCCGCGCCGAAGCTCGATCCCACGATCGCCAAGGAGAGGCCTATGCCGAGAGGCAATTTGGTCATGATGACTCTTTCAAAACAGTTTCCCAACAGTCGCCGCCGCTTGTGCGGAGATAAAATCTGCAAACAATGGTTTGCAACGAAAACACGCTCGTTCCATCATCTTCGAGAAGATTTCTTGGGTAGGCGTGGCAATTCAGCATCAGTTGAATTTTGCGGCGGCGGACGAGTGGTCGAGATCATGAATCTCCGCGCTCCTTGCGCAGTCGCTCCCAATATTCGAGGCGCTTGGCGATCTCACGCTCGAATCCGCGCTCGACCGGCCTGTAAAACTTTTGTGGCGAAAGCGCATCGGGCCAGTAGCTCTGCCCCGAGAAGGCGTCGGGCGAATCGTGATCATATTCGTAGCCCGCGCCGTAGCCTTCTTCGCGCATCAGTTTCGTCGGAGCGTTGAGAATAATCTTCGGCGGCATCAGCGAGCCTTTTTCCTCGGCGACGCGCTGCGCGCGCTTGAAGGCGACATAGGCGGCGTTGGATTTGGGCGCGGTGGCCACATAGATGACCGCCTGCGCCAGCGCGAGTTCGCCCTCGGGACTGCCGAGAAAATCGTAAGCCTCCTTGGCGGCGTTGGCGACGACGAGCGCTTGCGGATCGGCGAGACCGATGTCTTCGACGGCCATGCGCACAATGCGTCGCGCGAGAAATAGCGGATCTTCGCCCGCCGCGAGCATGCGCGCGAGATAGTAGAGCGCGGCGTCTGGGTCCGAGCCGCGGACGCATTTATGCAGCGCGCTGATAAGATTGTAGTGGCCTTCCTGCGCCTTGTCGTAGATCGGCGCGCGGCGCTGGACGACGTCGACGAGTCCCGTTCGATCGAAAATTTCGCCGGGTTTCGCCGCGCGCCAGATCTCCTCGGCAAGGGTCAACGCCGCGCGGCCGTCGCCATCCGACATGCCGACGAGCGCCGCGCGCGCGTCAGAGTCGAGCGGCAAAGGTTTGCCTTCGGCGTGTTCCGCGCGTTTGAGCAGTTGTTCGATCGCAGCCTCGTCGAGCGCCTTGAAGGTCATCACGCGCGCGCGCGAAAGCAGCGCGGCGTTGAGCTCGAAGGAGGGGTTTTCCGTCGTCGCGCCGACGAGCGTGATCGTGCCGTCCTCCATCACCGGCAGAAAGGAATCCTGTTGCGCGCGATTGAAGCGGTGAATCTCGTCGACGAAGAGCAGAGTCCCCTGGCCGGCGGCGCGTCGGGCGCGCGCCGCCTCAAAGGTTTTTTTCAAATCCGCGACGCCGGAGAAGATCGCCGAAATCTGCACGAAGGCGAGTTTAGTTTCGTGCGCGAGCAGCCGCGCGACCGTGGTCTTGCCGGTGCCTGGCGGCCCCCAGAAAATGAGCGAACCAAGCGAGCCCGAGCGAATGAGCCGCGTTAGCGCGCCGTCGGGTCCAAGCAGGTGATCCTGGCCTGCGACCTCCTCGAGACGCGTCGGCCGCAATCGGTCCGCAAGCGGACGCGGCGCGTCGTCTTCGAGCTTTGCGGCTTGGAACAGGTCAGACATCGCCACTGATTAACATAGCGACCCGGCTCGCTTGTGAGAACCTTGGGACGAAACAGGCTCTCTTTTTGCCCTGTTCTCGCCATCAGTGGACTTATTTGCTCATCAGATGCAATATATGCGCAAAAATCGTAAGGGGTGCGCGAGTGTCCAATGTTCAAAAGATCAGCGTGTCACTGACCAACCAGCAAATGGCGAACGTCCGGGCGGCCATTGAGGCGGGCGAATATGCAACGCCAACCGAGGTCATTCGGGAGGCGATGCGCGATTGGCAGGCGAAACGCGACGCGCGCCAGGATGAGTCTCGCCGCCTCCGCCAGATATGGGACGAAGGCAAGGCGAGCGGCGACGGCGGACCGGCCGACTTCGACGCGCTAAGGCGCGAAGCGCGAAGCCGTCTCAAGGATAAGAACGCCGCCTCGCCGAATGGCGAGTGAGCTTCGGTGGAGCAAGCAAGCCCGCGAGGACCTGCTGCAAATCTACCTTGCGATTGGCCGCGACAACGCCGCCGCCGCCGAACGGGTCTACGATCGGCTCGACGAGCTTGCGGCGATGCTGAAAGAGCAACCGAGAATGGGACCGCGACGCAAAGACATTCGGGCCAAAGCTCGGATGCTCGTCGAGCGCCCCTACCTCATTCTCTATGAATTGACGCCCGACACGGATGAAGACCCGGTCGAGCTCATTGAGATTGTGCGCGTCATGGACGGGCGGCGCGATCTTCCGGGCCGTGCGTAATGCAGTGTTTCTAGAAAATTTGGGCGCCTTCGCCCAACGCAGCGCGATCTATCCGATTTCCACAATCCGCGCGCTGTGGTGGATCACCTCCGCCTTATCGCCGACGGACTTGCCCATCAGCGCCTTGGCGAGTGGCGCGACGTAGGGAATCAGTCCTTTCGTCGGATCGGCTTCATCTTCGCCGACGAGGCGGAAGCTGCGGCGCTCGCCGCCCTCGAGTTCGACGACGACGCGGTGGCCGAAGCGAACCGCCGAATGATCGGCGATCGGGCGAATGACCTCGGCGCTCGCCCGGCGCGCCGTCCAATAGCGCAGATCGCGCTGCGCGAGCGCCAGCGCATGATTGTCCTCGCTCGCGGTCGCGCGTTCGATTTCTTTTTGCAGGCGCGCAAGTTCGCCTTCAATCTGTTCAAGGCCCTCGGGCGTCACAAGGTTGCGATGCGGGCTGATCGGCCGGTCTGGCAGATCCTCGCGCGGATTGTCGTCGTCCTGTTCCTTGGTGAAAGCCGAACTCATGCGTATCTAACCCTTGGTTCGCCGCGCCGACGCGGGCGAGCATCCTCAACAAAAATAAATCGGCCCAAGCGGGCCGTTCGCCGGCATTAGAGCCGAGACGGGCGCGCTTGTCGAGAAATCGACGTCACGATGCGACGATTCGCGCGCTTTTGACGAGGCTTAGCCGCGCCTCAAAGGCCGAGCTCAGAAAGACCCGGATAATCGGCGGGACGGGGGCCTTGCGGCCAGTGATATTTCCGCTCGCCTTCGCCGATCGGCAGATCGGCCATGCGCACCTTCTCAATCGCGGTTTCGAGCGTGAAGGGCGGCTGCAGCGGTCGCGACATGGGAGCGGTCCTCCTTGGGACGAAATCCTATCAACCTGCGCTCTGCGCCGGAAGGTTCAGGCCCATGTCGATCACGACGCGGCCGCGAATCTTGCCATTCACGATCGAGCGGGCGCGCGCCAACGCCTCGTCGAATGGGATGGTCTCGCTCATGGCGTCGATCACGGCTGGATCGAGATCCTCCGCGATTCGCGCCCAGGCCGCTCGTCGCAAGGCGATGCGCGGGCGAACGCTCTCGACGCCGAGCAGCGAAACGCCGCGCAGAATGAAAGGCGCGAGATTCGCTGGCAGCTCCATGCCGCCGACATTGCCGCAGGCGGCGATTGCGCCGTCGAAGCGCGTCTGCGCCAGAAGATTGGCGAGCGTGACGCCGCCAACGGTGTCAATTCCAACCGCGAAGCGCTGCGTCTGCAGCGGCTTTCCCGGCGCGGCAAGTTCTTCGCGGGCGATGATTTCAGCTGCGCCGAGGCGTTTCAAATAATCGCCTTCGCCGGCGCGTCCGGTGACCGCGGCGACGCGCCAGCCGGCCTTGGCGAGCAGGGCGACGGCGAAAGAGCCGACGCCGCCCGCCGAGCCGGTCACAACGGCAAGTCCGTCCTGCGGGCGCGCGCCATGACGCTCCAGCGCCAGCGCGCAGAACATCGCCGTCAGTCCCGCGGTGCCGACCGCCATTGCGCGCGCGGGCGTCAGCGGCGGGAGAAGTTTCGCAAGCCAATCTCCCGAAAGGCGCGCCTTCTGAGCAAAGCCTCCGTAATGGGCTTCGCCGAGGCCGCATCCCGTAGCGACCACGATGTCACCCTTCGCAAACTCAGGATGGGCGGAGCGCGACACGCGGCCAGCGAGGTCGACGCCCGGGATCATAGGGAAGCGGCGTACGACCGGTCCTTTGCCGGTCACGGCGAGACCGTCCTTATAGTTGATCGCCGAGAAAGCGACATCCACGTCGACGTCGCCATCCATCAGGTCGCGCTGATGCATGACGACGTATTCGGCGTGTTGGCCGTCATCGTTCTTGTCGATGCGAATGGCCCGGAATTCGGTCACGTCGTCTGCCGCCTCCTCGGGAAGCGCGAAACGGCGCCTCCATCGAATAAAGTCAAAAAAAGAAAACATTGCGGGGTCACGGCCGTAAAGGCGAAAATGGCCTCGGATCAACTATGCAGAATAATGCTGACCAATAGTGCATAATATTCCTTGATGAAATGGCGCCAGTCTGTTAGGCACACCGCAAGTAACGGTGGGGCGCGATTCTATGCGGCGAAGCATTGATCATGGGCGTTGGGGGCAGCGCCCATCTCAAAAGGAAGTGGTGAGCATTCCGATGAATCAGACCAACAACATTGAACTCGCAGCCGACATCGTCTCCGCTTATGTGAGCAATAACTCAGTCCCCGCCGGAGATTTGCCTGGACTTATCAACGAGGTTTACAACGCGCTGTTGCGCGTCGGCGCGGGCTCCGTGGTTACGCCAACCGAGCCGCCAAAGCCCGCCGTTCCCGTCAAGCGGTCGGTGAGCAACGATTACATCATCTGCCTTGAGGACGGAAAGAAGTTCAAGTCGCTCAAGCGACATCTGCGTACGCAGTATGGTCTTTCGCCTGAAGACTATCGTGAAAAGTGGGGCCTTCCCGCAGACTATCCGATGGTTGCGCCCAATTATGCAAAAGCGCGGTCTAACCTCGCCAAGCAAATGGGACTCGGCCAGCAGCGCCGGCGTCGCGGGAAGTAAAAAAGGCGGCCAATTGGCCGCCTTTTTTCTAATTGACCTAAAATAGGCGCCGTTTGCGCGCAGCGGCTCGCCGCACGCGAGAATCGAGGATCAGCTCTCCTCGTCGCTCTCGATGTCGCCGTCGATCAATCCGGAAACGTCGTCGTCGCCTTCTTCTTCTTCGAGGAAAGTGTCGTCTTCGGACTCGCTGGCCTCGATCTCGACATCGTCCTCGACATCGATCGTTTCCGCTGCGGTCTCCGTTTCCTCGACTTCTTCAAGCGACACGGTTTCAGCGTTCTCTTTTTCGACTTCGCTTTCTTCTTCTTCCACAACGCGCGCCGCCGAGCGCGTCAGCGCTACGACCTGGTAGATCGCGCCGCATTTGGGACAGGCGATCGGGTCCTTGTTCAAGTCGTAAAATTTCGTCCCGCAGGACTGACATTGGCGTTTGGCGCCGAGTTCCGGTTTTGCCACGGTCGATTGGTCCTCGAGAAACAGCGTGGGAACGCCCCGCCTATAGTGAGAGACTGTGTGGGCGCTCCGGTTAGTGGCGTCCTGCGTCGCTGTCAAATGGGAAATGCAATGTCTTCGCGCCCATTGCCAATCGGGGCGCGGATTGGCATAGAATCGAGCCTATGCGGGTGTAGCTCAATGGTAGAGCAGCAGCCTTCCAAGCTGAATACGAGGGTTCGATTCCCTTCACCCGCTCCAGCCTGTTTCTGAGCGTTTCTTCGGCCAGCGAGATCAGTCTGTCGAACGGCGGCGGGCGGCCGCTTGCCGCGACGGTTCTGGACGAAGTCGCCAAAAACTTCCGCCGCACGTTAGCGAATCGGCGCTCGCCGTTTACCAATCTTACGCGCTTCGGCTGGGGGTCGGCTATCGATACGGCTGCCGGTCGCGTCTGCGTCCTCGCGGCGCGATCCCGTAATCGTCCCAGAGAAGGACGGCGCGTTAATCTGAATGGTGGGTTTCGCGCCGCATGGGTCACGTCAACGCCAAGGACCAAATCTTCCACAGCGCGGAAACCCCGCCGGAACGCAACATCAACTCCAATGAATAGCTGATTCGTGCCTGCTGCGTTCCCGGTTGATCCCAAAGCTTAACAGTAGCGCCCGCAAAAGGGCCAATCTTCGCCGTTGACAGAACCGGCGAAAAGAGTCCGAGGGCGACCTTCCCGAGATACGCTTCCGCCGCGACCATGGCGAGGCCGATCTGCAATTTGTGGTGTTTCGGTTTTGCCCAGCGTCCATATATTGTTGGAACAGAGCGTGACTCGCCGAGAGTCAGCGATTCGGGCGCGATTCGTTCGCAGGCTGTTCAGAAGGTAAAGTCGCGCCTTGCTCTAAGTTTCGATATGAAACGAGAGCGCGCCGCAGCGCGCGGCAAGCAGCAAAGAAGAATATGACCGTCGCGCCGTCTTACCCGGCGACCCGCGCCGCCCCTCGCGCGAGGCCGTTCGACAGGGGCGTCGCGGCGGTTCTCGGCCCAACCAACACGGGAAAGACGCATCACGCAATCGAGCGGATGCTGTCCTTTTCTTCCGGCGTGATCGGCCTGCCTCTCCGCCTGCTGGCGCGCGAAGTTTATAATCGTGTGGCCGAGCGCATTGGCGCCGACAATGTCGCGCTCGTCACTGGCGAGGAAAAAATCAAACCGCGCGCGCCAGCCTATTGGGTGGCGACCGTCGAAGCGATGCCGCGCGACGTCGAGCCGGATTTCCTCGCGATCGACGAAATTCAACTCGCCGCAGATCTCGATCGCGGCCACATTTTCACCGACCGGCTGCTGAACTGGCGCGGACGCCAGGAAACTCTCCTCATTGGCGCGGCCACGATGGCCCCGCTTATTACAGACCTCTTTCCTGGCGCGCCGATCTTCACGCGCCCCAGGCTTTCGGAGCTTTCCTTCGCCGGCGTCAAGAAAATCTCAAGGTTGCCGCCGCGCACGGCCATCGTCGCCTTTTCGGCTGAAGAGGTCTATGCGGTCGCGGAACTCATCAAGCGTCAGCGCGGCGGGGCGGCGGTCGTGCTTGGCGCGCTGTCGCCGCGCACGCGCAATGCGCAGGTCGAGCTCTATCAAAGCGGCGATGTCGACTATATTGTCGCGACCGACGCGATCGGCATGGGTCTCAACCTCGACGTCGATCATGTCGCCTTCGCGTCCGATCGCAAATTCGACGGACTTCGCCACCGGCGGCTGACGCCGGCGGAATTCGGACAGATTGCCGGCAGAGCGGGTCGCCATATGAGCGACGGCTTTTTCGGCGCGACGGGCCGCTGCCCGCCCTTCGAAGAGGATTTAGTCGAGGCTTTGGAGGATCACCGCTTCGATCCGGTTAAGACATTGCAATGGCGCAATAGCGTTCTCGATTTTTCGTCAATTGACGCGCTGGTCCATTCGCTCGACAAGGCGCCATCGCATCCAGATCTCATTCGCGCGCGCGTCGCGGACGATCAAAGGGCGCTGGAAGCTGTGAGCCGCGATGAGATCGCGCGCCGCAACGCAAAGACGGCGGCTGACGTCGCGCGGCTCTGGGAAGCCTGCCAAATTCCCGATTACCGCAAGACCTCGCCCGCGGCTCACGCCGAGCTGGCGCTTGCCGTCTTCGCTTTCATCGCGCGGCGTGGAAAGATTCCGGAAGACTGGATGGCGCGGCAGATCGAGGCGGTCGACCGCGTCGACGGCGACATTGCGACTCTTTCAAACCGCCTCGCACAAGTGCGCACCACAAGTTTCATCGCCAACCGTTCTGGCTGGCTCGACGACTCCGAGCATTGGCAGAGCGTCGCGCGTCGGGTAGAGGACAGCATATCCGACGCGTTGCACGATCGACTGACGCAGCGTTTCGTCGATCGCCGCACCAGCGTGCTGGTGCGCCGCTTAAGAGAGAACGCAATGCTTGAAGCCGAAATCAACGCCGCCGGCGACGTCATGGTCGAGGGCCAGCACGTCGGAAGCCTTCAGGGATTTCGCTTCACGCCCGATCCTGGCGCGGCCGGCGAAGCGGCGAAGACGCTGAACGCCGCAGCGCAGAAGGCGCTCGCTGGAGAATTCGAGGCTCGGGCGACTCGCGTGTTCGACGCGGTCGATGACGCATTTGCGCTTGGCAATGACGGGCTCATTCGCTGGCTCGGGGAGCCGGTGGCGAGGATTGCCGCCGGCGCCGGCGCGCTGTCGCCGACGACGCGCATTCTCGCCGACGAACAGGTCACCGGGCCGGCCCTGGAGAAGGTCAAGCAGCGCCTCGATCTCTGGCTCGCGCAACACGTCAAGAAACTGCTCGGCCCCCTCGAACAGCTCGAAAAGGGCGGGGGTCTGGAAGGGGTGACGCGCGGCGTCGCCTTTCAGCTTGCGGAAGAACTGGGCGTGCTGGACCGCGCGCGCGTCGCAAAGGAAGTGAAGGGCTTTTCACAGGAGGACCGCGGCGCGTTGCGCAAGCTCGGCGTGCGTTTCGGCGCCTATCACATTTACCTGCCAGCGCTTCTTAAGCCGGCGCCGCGAGCGCTTTCTGCGTTGCTGTGGGCGCTGCATCACGGCGGGCTCGAAAATGTGAAGGGTCTTGAAGAGGTGCCGCATCTTGCCGCCTCCGGACGCACGTCTTTCGCCGCCGACGCGTCTATCCCAAAAGGATTCTATCGCGCCGCGGGCTTTCGGGTGTGTGGCGAGCGCGTCGTGCGAGTCGATATTCTGGAGCGTCTCGCCGACCTCATTCGGCCGGCGATCGCCTACCGTCCTGGGCTCACGGCGGGCGCGTCGCCGCCCGGCGCGGCCGACGCCGACGGCTTCGTCATCACCGTCGCGATGACCTCGCTGACCGGCTGTTCCGGCGAGGCTTTCTCCTCGATCCTCAAATCTCTGGGCTATGCGTCGACGCAGCGTCCCGGGCCCGCGATCACCGTGGCTCTTGTGCCGGCGGCTCCGATGGAGCCGGTGACGCCGAAAACTGGAACTTCCGAGCAGGAAGCGCCGGGCGAGCAAATCCAGGCTGAAAGCGTGGCGGAAGCGCCCGCGCCCAGCGAAGCGGAGCCCGCGGTCGAGCCGGAGCCGGCGGCATCGACTGAGGAAGCCCCGGTTGAGACATCTGCGATAACCGAAGCTCCAAAAACAGAAGCGCCAACGTCGCTCTCCCTCGGCGAAGCAGCAATTGCGGCAAGCGACCCGCAGGAAGCCGCCGCAGCGGCTGAAGCGCAGGGAGAGACTGGAGAAACCGTGCCGACTGCGCCGGACATGATTGAGGTCTGGCGTCCTCAGCGCCACGCCCATTCCGGCCCCCGGAGTCGCGAAGCTGGCGCGCCTCGCGCGCGAGAGCAGGGCGCCGATGAGAAACGGCCGCCGCGCCGCGACTATCGTTCGCGGACTGAATCGCCGGGCAAGGAGGCGCGACCCGCTGGAAAGCCGCGCCCTGAGGGCCGTCCGCCGCGCGAGGACGCTCGCGCCCGAAGACCTGGAGGCTTCGGCCCGTCGGAGCGGCGCGAGCGTCAGCCAGATCCGGATTCGCCTTTCGCCAAGCTTGCCGCCCTCAAGGCCGAGCTTGAAAAGAAAGGCAAATAGCCGCGCTTAAGCGTCTCGCGCGGGCTTCGCCATTGTATTGCCAATAGTCGCGTGGACAACTATCGCAGCCCGGGGGCGGGCGAGGCCAAGGCCAAGTTGTTAGAGGGGCTTATGACAAAAATTTTGCCCGTGATCATGTGCGGAGGATCTGGGACGCGGGTTTGGCCCGAGTCGCGCGAGACCTTGCCGAAGCAATTCATCCCACTCGTGGGCGAACGGTCGACCTTCCAGACGACTCTCGCCATGCTCGACGACCCTGCCTTCGAACGGCCGATCGTCATCTCCAACTTCGACTATCGCTTCCTTGTCGCCGACCAGCTGCGCGAGATCGGCGCGACAGCCGACGTCGTGCTCGAGCCGTCGCGCCGGGACTCGGGTCCCGCTGTGGCTGTGGCGGCGGGCCTTGCCGCACGTCGGTCGCCCGACACCGTGGTCGTCGTGCTCGCCGCAGATCATGTGGTGCGCGATCCCGAGGGCCTCGTCGATCTCTGCAAACGCGCAAGCGCGGCGGCCGCCGCAGGCTATATCGTGACGCTCGGCGTCAAGCCCGATGGTCCAGCGACGGGCTACGGCTATCTGCGCCCCGGCGCGCCGCTCGAAGCATGTTGCGACGTCTACAAGCTCGACGCCTTCGTCGAAAAGCCGGACCGCGAGACCGCGCAGGAATACATCGACGCCGGCTATTTCTGGAACAGCGGCAACTTCATCTTCCGCGCCGACGTGATGCAATCGGAAATCGCGCAGTTCGAGCCGGGAATTTTCTCCGCCGCCGAAACCGCGATTGAAAAGGCGCGCGACGACCTCGGTTTTATCATTCTCAACGCTGAATCATTCGCGCAGGCGCCGAAGAAATCCATCGATTATGCGGTGATGGAGAAGACCGAAAAGGCGGCGCTCATTCCCGCCGACATCGGATGGTCCGACGTCGGCACTTGGCGCGCGGTCTGGGAATTGTCGGAGCGTGACGAATTCGGCAATTCGGTGCGCGGACACGGCGTCGTCATGGATGCGCGCAACGTTCATGTGCGCTCGGAGGACACGCTGACCACGGTGGTGGGCGTCGACGATATCATCGTCGTGACCACGCAGGACGCGGTGCTGGTGCTCAGCCATGAGCATGGCGATCAGGTCAAACAGCTCGTCGACGAACTGCGCAGCAAGAACCGGCGAGAGGCCGGCGAACATAAGCGCATCTTCCGCCCCTGGGGCTATTATCAGGGCATCGACGAAGGCCAGCGCTATCAGGTGAAGCGCATCGTGGTGAAGCCGGGCCAGCGCCTGTCGCTGCAAAAGCACTTCCACCGCGCCGAACATTGGATCGTGGTGCGCGGCACGGCGGAGGTCGGCCGCGACGACGAGATGCATCTCGTCCACGAAAATGAGTCGATCTATCTGCCGATCGGCTGCCGGCATCGCCTGACCAATCCCGGCAAGATCGATTTGGAGCTTATCGAAGTGCAGACGGGCTCCTATCTTGGCGAAGACGATATCGTCCGCTTCGAGGACGCCTATAATCGGGGTTAAGTTTTTTGCAGTTTAGCCGCGTCATGGCCGGCCTTGAGCCGGCCATCCACGTTTGCGTCGCGCTAATTCTACAAATTGCAGCAGCGGCTCGGCGTGGATGGCCGCGACAAGCGCGGCCATGACGCAACCAACGCTCGTCAAAATCTGCGGTCTCTCTTCGCCGGAGACGCTTCTTGCGGCGATCGAGGCCGGCGCGGATATGGCGGGCTTCGTCTTCTTCGAGAAAAGCCCGCGCCATATCGATCTTGAGACCGCCCGCACGCTGGGGCGCATTACTGGCGACCGCATCAGCAAAGTGGCGCTCGTGGTCGACGCCGACGACGCGGCGCTAAAAGAAATCATCGACGCGCTCGCGCCCGACTATCTCCAGCTTCATGGGAAGGAAACGCCGGCGCGCGTCGCGGAGGTGAAGGCGCGTTTCGGATTGCCGGTGATCAAAGCTGCCGGCGTTGCGACAGCCGGCGATGTCGAGGCGGCGCGCGCCTACGAAGACGTGGCGGACATCATCCTGTTTGACGCCAAACCCGCGCCGAATGCAGCCGTGCCCGGCGGCGCCGGCGTCGCTTTCGATTGGGCGCTGCTGCGCGGCGTCGCTGCCAAAAGCTGGATGCTTTCAGGCGGACTAGATCCCGATAATGTGGCGGAAGCGATGCGATTAACCGGCGCGCGGGCGGTGGACGTCTCTTCCGGCGTCGAGCGCGAACGCGGCGTCAAGGATGCGGGGAAGATCAGAGCTTTTGTGAAGGCGGCTCGGCTTTCATAGCAGCGCACGACGGTTTAAGACTGCGCCGACGCAGACCGAGGACGCTTCCGTTGAACAAGCCGCTTCCCAATTCCTTTCGCGCCGGTCCCGATGAAAATGGCCGCTTCGGCATTTTCGGCGGGCGTTTCGTCGCCGAAACGCTCATGCCGCTCGTGCTCGACCTCGAAGCGGCCTATGAGCAAGCGAAGACCGATCCAGCCTTTCACGAGGAGCTCGCTGGTCTCCACAAGCACTATGTCGGGCGCCCGTCGCCGCTCTATTTCGCCGAGCGCATCACCGACTATGTGCGCGAGCGCGCGGGCGAGGACAAAGGCGCCAAGGTCTATTTCAAGCGCGACGAGCTCAATCACACCGGCGCGCATAAAATCAACAATGTGCTTGGACAGATTCTGCTCGCGCAGCGCATGGGCAAGAAGCGCATCATCGCCGAGACGGGCGCTGGCCAGCATGGCGTCGCCACCGCCACCGCCTGCGCGCGTTTCGGCCTCGACTGCGTCGTCTATATGGGCGCGGTCGACGTCGAGCGGCAGAAGCCTAACGTCTTCCGCATGAAGATGCTCGGCGCTGAAGTGATCCCCGTACAATCGGGCGCGCGCACGCTGAAGGACGCGATGAATGAGGCGCTGCGCGACTGGGTGACCAATGTCGCCAACACCTTCTATTGCATCGGCACGGTGGCGGGTCCGCATCCCTATCCGGCGATGGTGCGCGACTTCCAGTCGATCATCGGCAATGAGACGCGCGTCCAGATGCAGGAGGCGGAGGGGCGCTTGCCGGATTCGCTCGTCGCCTGCATCGGCGGCGGCTCCAACGCCATGGGCCTGTTTCATCCTTTCCTCGACGACGCGAGCGTCGAGATTTACGGGGTGGAGGCGGGCGGCCATGGGATCGACGTGCCGAACGGCCATGCGGCCTCGCTCACCGGCGGGCGGCCGGGCGTGCTGCACGGCAATCGCACTTATTTGCTCATGGACGACGACGGCCAGATTCTCGAAGGCCATTCGATCTCGGCGGGATTGGATTACCCGGGCATCGGCCCCGAACATTCATGGCTGCATGAGATCGGCCGCGTGAAATATTTGAACGCCACCGACAAGGAGGCGCTCAACGCCTTTCAGCTCTGCTCGAAGCTCGAAGGCATCATCCCGGCGCTCGAGCCCTCGCATGCGCTGGCGAAAGTGTTCGAACTCGCGGCGCAAAAGCCGCGCGATCATCTGATGGTGATGAATATGTGCGGCCGCGGCGACAAGGACATTTTTACGGTCGCCGAGCATCTGGGCGGGATGTGAGGGGTGGCTGCTCCCTCTCCCGCTTGCGGGAGAGGGCGGCTCTACGAAGTCGAGCCGAGAGAGGGCGGCTCTACGAAGTCGAGCCGAGAGAGGGATCACCCCTCCTTGCGTTTGACAAGTCCCGAGGCGATAGCGCCTAGCGTCAACGCAGCGACCCAGCCGAATATCTCTTCTGCCCAAGTGACTAACCGAACAACGTACCCCAAATTCCAACTTTCTCCTGCAGCTATTGGCTGCCAATCATGCGCTTGCCCGAGATGTACAACTGGCAGGATCAAATCGAGGGAGTAGGCTGGCGGGCTGAAGCGAGAATATTCTCGTAACAGTGAGGGACAACTCGTCCAGTTCGCGCCGGTCTTACGGCATTCTTCATAGGTGCTACTTTGAAACACAGCCGGACTGCTGGGCGCGAAGAAGCCTTGCGATGCGGAGTAGTTATAAAAATATGCGCTACCCAACCAAGTGATAAATGCAAGTATCAACACTCGATCTGGCTTATACCCGTAGCCTGCAAAGACACCGTAAAACCAGTGAATTGGCCAATAGCTGACTGACCTGGCCTTCCGCAGCTGATTTTCGCGCGCAATGTCGACTTCTGTGGCTTCACGAAAGTGGCCTTGCTCTCGAAGGATTTTTGATAACTGCATCCAAGGTTGAAGAGCAAACACCAAATTAGATTGAATGGCGGGAAACTGATTGCTTAGCCAAGCTATCCGCTCGTGTACGTTTATTGGCGTGCTTGCGGGGATATGTTCATACACGAAACCGTCTAGAACGTACATTTTATCTGGCCAAGATGAAACCTGATCACCGAGCGTTTGAATGTGACCATTCGCGAATGAAACAAGACCATTCGGCTTAAAGAAAGTCCGGAATAAGAGCGTTCCACCGACTTCAATCCGTTCACAAATTAGGGATGTTTCGTGATTTTCTAAGTTCACGTCATCTAGTTCAAGATTACCCTGAATCTGTGCGCCGACTAGACGGATGTCCTCGATGCACCGTACCTCATTTAGAAATAAGCTACCGGTCAATCGTAGACGATCTGCGGAGAGGGCTTGCAAAACACTTCCATCAAACCGCAACGACGCTCCGTTAGCATCCATTAAAACAATTCGCTTGTCGAAACGGGACTTCCAAAAACATGGTGCTCCGTAAAGGTTCAGCCCCTCGAAATCGAGGTGTTTTCCCTCTCCTCCGATAAAGGCTCCGACGAAACGCACGCCACGCTCATGAACAGGTACGCTGTGGTCACCGCCGAGTGCCAGAAAGCGAACAAGAGCGGGGCGGATGGTGTTAGCGCGAGTGGGCCTGTCAGGAACCATGTTGCCCAAGACACAGGTCTCACCTCGCGTGGCACAAGCGACGAGCTTCTTCTCTGCCCAGGAGAGGTTCTCGAAATCGTTTAAGGAGCGACCATGGGCGCGTTTGGCTGTTGGACCAGTAGCGTTGCTCATAATTCATTCCTCGAAACGCAAATAATAGCTTGCTCAATACTCAGTTAAAATGGGTTGACAGCTAATCGCCCTTTTCCACGCATCTTTGCGCGATCTCGTTGAGCCGGCGGCCGCGCTCGGCTTCATCAGTCACGCCAGCGAGCGCCTTGCTGCGGATCGCCTCTTGCGCCGTGCATTTACAGGCGTCGTGGCACATCTTGCCTTCGCCGCCATCCTCAAAACAGCGCGTCTCGCATGAGGCGACGAATTCCGTCGTGTCGATCGCGGGCGGCGCCAGATAGGCGAGCCCCAGCAGCAGCGCGAAGAGCGCCGGCTGATGCGCAAGATAGATGAGCAGGCTGTGCCGGCCGAGGAACGGCAGCGATCCCCTCTCCCCACTTTCGCCCCTCACCCCTGCCCTCTCCCCGTAAACGGGAAGAGGGAGTTTGCCCGCCGCGACGCCGAGAAGCAGCGCGCCCGCCCAAGGAAAGAGCGGACGCCAGTCCTGCGTCAGCGGCTCGCTCGTCGAAAGGCCGATCCATTGCAGCCAATCGGCATTGAAGGAAGGAGACGCGAGAAACTCCGCGCCAGCGAGAAAGAAGACGCCGCCTGCAAGCGCGACGGGCCAGGGCGCGAGAAGAAAGGGGACGGCGATCAGGCTTGCGAGCGCGATGCAATGCAGAATGCCGAAGAACACATAAGCGCTGGGAAAGAGGACATAAGTGCCCGCCGTCACCAGCGCCGCCGCCGCGACGATGATCGCGAAGCGGCGCCAGAAAGCCGGCCAGCGAATGGCGCCTCGATGCGCGAGCACGAGAGCGACGCCTGCGATGAAGAGGAAGACGAAAGCGATCGAATGCCCGAATATCTTCACGGGCGCCGACCAGGGGAGATTCGCCGGCGCGTAACCGAAATGGGAAAGATCCCAGATCGAATGAAAGACGATCATCGCCAGAACGGCGAGGCCGCGCGCGGCGTCAAGCGCCTGCCAGCGGTTTTGACTCATCGGCGCGCGGACGCCGGCGCCGCGCCCTGAAACTTGCTGAACGCCATGTCGGGCGCCGAAAGATTGTGGCGCGACGGCAGGTGCCGGCCGACCCAGACTTCCGTCGCGCTGGCGCCGGGGAAGCGAATGACTGGCGCTTCCTCCCAGCCTTTGCCGCGCTTGCTGCGCCAGGCGACGATGGCGGCGTCGCTCATGGTTTCCATAGCGTACATCGAACGCAGCGCCGCGAAGGGCAGTCCGTTCGGCATGGCCTGGCTGAAAGAGACGTCGAGCGTCAAGCGATCCTGGTCGACGCTTTTGACCGCGACGCGGCCTTCGCCGCCGCGCTGGAATTTGAGGACGAAGCTGCGGGTTTCCGGTTCGAAGACGATTTCCTCGAGATCGACAATGGGCCGCTCCTGTTTTTCGACCGGTCCGACAAGAAAGGACGAACCGTAAGCCGTCCAACGCATGTCTTCGAAGGGCAGCGGCCGCGCCCGCCAATAGCCATCCGGCGGGTAGAGCACCATGATCTCTTCGGCGCGTTCGCGATACCACATCCAGAGCTGGATGAGATGGAAGCCCCTCTCCACCGAATCGCCGACTCGGATCGGCACATCGTTCGGCCGCCAGAAGGAGGGGAAGGTGTAGCCTGTCAGCCAGAATTCCGGCGTCTCCCAAAAGGTCTTGCGGCGCGCTTGGGAAAAGGCCTTGGGGTCCACGGTGAGATCGCAACTCGACCAATCCGGCGCCCAGCGGTCGGAGGCGATCGTGTTGATGTAGGAAGGATGCACCGCCTGTATTTGCAGGCTGCGGACGCGCGGGGAGATAAAGTCGAGCTCGATATTGTCCTTCTCTGCGCAGAGTTCCGGCGCCGAATTGTTCTCGACGCGCACTTGCAGCTCGTCGGGCGCCTCGGAAGGCTGCGCCAAGGCTGAACTGGCCAAGGCTGAACTGGCGAAGGCCAAGCCGCCTGCTCCGAGAAGAAGGCGGCGGCGATCAAATGGCGTCGTCAAGCGGAAGATTCCTTGTTGCTTTTTTGAGGTCCTTATCCCGCGCGGAGCACGCGCGGCAAGCGTCGCGTGATTTGACGGACCGCAAAAGGCGAAAACAAGGAAGACCGGCTTGGCGCGCTAAGCCAAGCCCTTGCCGTAGCCTTTAGAAAGGGCCTCCGCCAAAGAGAAGCGCGAAGGGATTGGCTATTGCGTAGCCGCGGCCATAAGTCGAGCGCCCGCGCGACGCCGCATAGGCGACGCTGCCCCCATGCCTCGCGCTCGCGTAGTAATGGCCGCGTGGCGGCGCGCCGGTAATGGAAATGCTGCCGCCTTCGCTCTGCACCATCTGATAGAGCATCGCGGCATGGCCAGGCGACAGGCGCACGCAGCCATGCGACGCTGGCCGGCCCAGCATTCCCGTCTCATAGGACCCGTGGATCGCATAGCCGCCACGGAAGAAAATCGAGTGGGGCATTGGCGACATATGATATTTTCGCGAATAATGCATGGGTTGCATGCCCGTCGGCGCGAAGGAGCCGCGCGGCGTGGAATAGCCGGCGCGAGCCGTCGACACCGGCCATGAATAGCTGCCCGACGAAGACTGGACATGCATGGTCTGCGTCGAAAGATTGATGTGAATATGGGTTGTGGCGTTCGCCGCGCCCACGGAGGCAAGAACAAGGATTGCTGGAGCGATGACCGGAAAACGCATGACGGACTCCTCACTCGACGCGCTAGCGACTTGGCCGGCGTTCATGCGCTGGCTTGGCGCTGCTTCAAACTAAATGAAGCGGTAAGCTTTGCCGGCAAGGCTCAATCGCGACACTTTGCGCAAACGCGCTTCGAGACCGGCGGCGAGACGTTCATGACGAGAGATTCGATATCGCGTACGCTTCGCGCAGCGCTATTCGCCTTCGCCGCGCCGGCGATGGTTAGCGGCGCGCTGGCGCAGGACAAGGGCACGCTCGATCCAAAGCCCTTGCCGCCGCTCGCCAATCCGTCCAGTCCCGCAACGCCCGCGCGGGAACTGTTCGGCAGGGCGCAGGAGGCGGCGCCGCTACGTGCGGATCCGATCGGGTTTTATTCGCGCGGCTGTCTCGCCGGCGGCGAGCCGCTGCCGATCAACGGCCCCAATTGGCAAGTGATGCGGCTGTCGCGCAACCGGAATTGGGGCCATCCCAACCTCATCGCCTTTTTGAAGCATTTCTCGTCGAAGGCGGCGCGAGAGTCGGGTTGGCCGGGCCTGCTCATCGGCGATATTTCGCAACCGCGCGGCGGACCGATGCTCACCGGACACGCGTCGCATCAGATCGGTCTCGACGCCGACATCTGGCTGACGCCGATGCCCAATCGCGAGCTGACGCGAGAGGAGCGCGAAGACCTTATGGCGACCGATGTCGTGCGCGACGATGGTCTCGACGTTCGTTCCGACGTGTGGAGCCAAGGCCACATCGCCCTGATCCGGACGGCGGCGATGGACCCGGCCGTGCAGCGCATCTTCGTGAACGCCGCGATCAAACGCGCCCTATGCCGTTCGGCGCAGGGCGAAAGCTGGATGCGCAAGGTGCGGCCGATGTGGGGGCATAATTACCACTTCCACGTTCGGCTCTATTGCCCGAACGGCTCGAACTGCCGCGACCAGGACCCGACGCCGGCCGGCGACGGCTGCGACGCCTCGCTCGCCTGGTGGTTTTCGGAAGAAGCGCTTCGCCCGAGGAAACCTGGCGGCAAGAGCTGGCCGCCAATGACGATGGCGGGATTGCCCTCCGCCTGTCGCGAGGTCTTGCGCGCGGAGTAAGCCTTCAGAGCAGGTTTTCGAAAAAGTTGACAGACTTTTTCGATGAGAACCTGCTCCAATGTTATGATTTTGAGCGATTCCTTATCGATCACATAATTCCATGTGATCGGGAGACGCTCTAGTCGCAAGAGCCGAGCGGGCAAGCGATGCCTGTTCCGCCGAGGCCGCAGTAGCCGCCGGGGTTCTTGGCGAGATATTGCTGGTGATATTCTTCGGCGTAATAGAACGGCCGCCCCTCGGCGATCTCGGTGGTGATCGCGCCAAGATCAGCCCCGGTCAATACGTGTTGATACATGGCGCGCGATTCATTCGCGGCGGAGAGTTGTTCCGGCGTCGAAACCTAAATGGCCGAGCGATATTGCGTGCCGAAATCATTGCCTTGGCGCATGCCCTGGGTCGGATCATGGCCTTCCCAGAAGATGCGCAAGAGGTCGTCGAAGGCGATGGCCGGCGGCTGGTAGACGACAAGGACGACCTCCGCATGGCCGGTGCGGCCGCTGCAGACATCCTCATAGGTGGGATTTTTCGTCACCCCGCCGGCGTAGCCGACAGCCGTCACATAGACGCCTTCGCCGGCCTGCCAGAATTTGCGTTCCGCGCCCCAGAAGCAACCCATGCCGAAAAGGACCTGTTCCGACCCTAGCGGGAACGGTGGGTCAAGCGGATGGCCATTGACGAAATGGCGCGTCCCATGCGCGACCGGCGTGGCGCGGTCGGGAATGGTCTTGAGCAGCTTGGAAAGACCGAGGTCGTCGAAGATCGTCATGGCGCCGATATAGTGCTCGACGCGAAGGGAAACTAGCGGCGCGCGTAATAGAGCGGGGCTTGGCGTCGGTGGCTGAGCAGGATCAGGAGAGCGCCGACGGCGCCGAAGGCGACGCTGACCGGCGCCGTCATCAGCGTGGTCAGGACCGGGTCCCACAGAAAGCCCGAGACATGTTCGACGCTCGCCTGCATCGACTGGTAAAGGCCAGGAAAGACCGAGGCTGTCCCCCTATTGACGCTCGTCACCATCACGCGCCCGGCGGCGATCGAGCGCGTGCCGTCGACGATGAGGGCGATGAAGCCGCCAGCGAGCAAGAGAAGGCCGATCAGTCGGGTCAGGAGTCGCAGCATGGTCTCTTCGTTCGGATGGTCGAAGGTGGCGATCGCCGGAAAGCGTGAGGAGAATAGGCGCCCAAGATGCGCCTGTCCATGCGCGGCGTTGCGTTTGAGGCGCGCGTGAATATATTGCGCGCTTCGCCGGAGGGGTGGCCGAGTGGTTGAAGGCGCACGCCTGGAAAGTGTGTATACGGGAAACCGTATCGCGGGTTCGAATCCCGCCCCCTCCGCCATCCCGCCGATTATGCCCCGCCCACCCGGGTCGGCCAGCCCAAATTAGAATGCTATAGCGTATTCGTAGTGCTCATCATCGTCGGGCGTGGCCCGCCACATCTACGCCAGCGCCCGCTGCCACAGCGGATTTATGACGCCACGTCATCTTACCGAAACAACTCTTCGGCATGAAGAAATGAGCGATATTATCGCTTGACGATTGGGGCGACTTAGCGATATTATCGCTTATGAAGACGATCATCCTCACGCTGAGCGCCGCGAAAGATCTCGATGCCCTTTCCCGAGACGCTCGCGAGCAGGTGGAAGCTGGGCTTCACCGTTACGCTGTGACGGGTCAAGGCGACGTGAAAGCCCTTCAAGGCCGCGACGGTTATCGCCTCCGCATTGGCGGCTACCGGGTGATCTTCGATGAGGATGCAACCACGATTCTGGCGATTTACATCGGACGCCGGGCCACGACGACTTACAAGAGGAGCTAAGGCTATGAGTGCACCACAGATCATTCGGACGCCCAGCGGCGAAGAGCTGGTGGTGTTGCCCCGGGCCGAATATGAGGCGCTCCTCGACCGCGCCGATCGCAAGGCCGAGGATGCCGACGATGTCGCCATTTATGATGCTCGGAAGGCCGAATTGGCTGCTGGCGGCGTCGCGCTGCCCCCGGAGGTTAGCGCGGCGATTCTTCGAGGTGAGAGTCGGTTGAAAGCCATCCGCAACTGGCGTGACGAAACGCAACTCCATTTGAATTTCAAAACAGGTATAAGTCAGGGCTATCTGTCCGATCTCGAAAGTGGCCGGCGTACGGGAACCCCCGAGACCATCGCGAAGCTCGCGCAGGCTTTGAATGTGCCGGTGGAGTGGCTTTCGTAGACTATATCGCATGTCTAAATATCGCTCTGGCGCTTGAGACGGCTCTCGGATGCGCTCGGCGCTATTGGCGTAGCGCCGATCACAAGTCACGCGACTGCCTTCAACGGCCTCGCCCGTTCAATTCGCTTGCGTTCGCGGGGTGAGTGCATCGCTTCCCAAAGATCGCTGCGTCGCTGTAAGTTCAGCCAGAAGTCGGGGCTGTTGCCAAAAACGCGGGCGAGAATAAGCGCCGTCGCCGCCGTCACGTTCCTGCGGTCATTGCACAGTTCGTTGACATGTTTGCGCTGAACGCCCATCGCCTCGGCCAAGGCGCCTTGGGTCAGCCCCATCGGCTCCATGAACTCCTCGACCAGAATCTCCGCCACCGTCGCCGGCTTGCGCTTGGTCATTAACATGGCTCGCCTCACTGATAGCTGTGGTCGTCGAGATAGACGCCGCTGGCCTCTCCCTTGGCGCCGTCCCATCGAAAGATCAGCCGCCATTGCTTGTTTACCCGGATCGAATGCAAGCCTTCCAAATCGCCCCGCAGTTTCTCGAAGTGATTGCTGGGCGGAATACGCAAGTCCTGATCCGTCGTCGCGTCGTCGATCATTTGGAGTTTGCGAAACAGGCGGCTTTCCAAATTGGGTGGAATCTTCTTCGATCGAAGGTCGTCGACAAAGAAGGCGCGCAGCCAATCGTCTCGAAAGCTTTCGATCATGCCGCAATCTCAGTAAGAGCGTATGTACCACTCTGTGGGTTATTTGGCAATGTGGATGCGCCCTTCACGCCCCGCCCCAAGCGGCTTGGGAGCCTTACAACCCCAGCCCCGCGCATAGAAGCGGCTCGGCGTGGAACGCGATGACCAGCCGGAAGCCGCTAGCGTTATCGCCAGCGGTGGCGCGATCGAGTTCGAAAATGCGCCCGTGCTTGCGGAAGAGTCATATCGTTCAACGCATCGGTTGGCTGAGGGTGGCGGCGCTCGGCGCTAATGACGGCATTGTGTCGACCGCGAGCTTGATCATCGGCGTCGCCGCCACTGAGGCAACGCGCAATGACGTGCTGATCGCCGGCGTGGCCGGATTGGTCACATCATCTTCCTCCATCGCGCAAGCCGCGCAGCGCAGTCACAATAGCGATATGTGCTAACGTCCATAGTGCTGACCAAGCATGAGGGGCGACGCGCATGGAACAGAGCGTCTCGAATTCGGGCGCTGATAGGCTCGCGCGTAAAACAACAGTCCAGGGTTATATCGACGAACAACCGCTCTGGGCCGATGGGACCATCGCTCCCCCTTCGCCTTTGACGGGGATGCAGCGGCGCATCTGGTGGCTGTCGGTCGCCGGCAAGTTTTTCGAAGGGCTGGTCGTGTTCATGACCGGCGTCGCCCTGCCTTTGATCGTCAAGGAATTCGGCCTCAGCGCCGCCGAGCACGGCATGGTCGGCGCGGCGACATTGTTCGGCATTCTGATCGGCGCAAGCGCCCTAGGGGGACTGTCCGATCATTTCGGCCGCAAGCCGCTCTTCATCTTCGAAATGATATTGTTCGCCGTTTTCCTGGCGTTGATCGTCTTCACGCCAAACTTCCCATGGCTGATCGTATGCTTGTTCGGCATGGGACTGGCGCTCGGATGCGACTATCCGACCGCCCACCTCGTCATTTCCGAAAGCACGCCGACGCACCGGCGCGGCGCTTTGGTGCTTGCGGCGTTCGGCTTCCAGGCGGCGGGCGCGCTCATCGGCACCGCCGTCGGCTATCTGATCCTCTCCCTCTATCCTGATCTTGAATCCTGGCGTTGGATGTATGCGACCGCCATCATCCCGGCGGCGCTCGTTATCCTGGGACGATTGTTCATCACCGAAAGCCCGCACTGGCTCGCCGTTCGCGGACGCATGCGCGAAGCCGAAACAACGCTCGGTCGGCTGTTACAGCGCAAGCCGCGCTATCCGAACGAGGTCCGGCTCACCGCTACCGCCGACATCACTAGGGCCAAGCGTTCGAGCGGCTATGCCGCTCTCTTCCGCGGCAAAAATCTGCGGGCGACCGTGCTGGCGTCCGTTCCCTGGTTCTTGCAGGACCTTGGAACCTACGGCATCGGCATTTTCACGCCGACCATTCTCGCCGCCGCCGTCGGACACAAGCGCGAGCATGCGCAAAGTGTCGCCGATCTTGTTTCCAATGATCTCATCGCCGCCAAAGGCGCGGCGTTCATCGACATCTTGTTGCTGGTCGGCGTCTTGGCGGCCGTGCTGCTGGCCGACCGTCTCGGCCGCATTCGGCTGCAGATCACGGGTTTCATTGGCTGCGCGCTCGGCCTGTTCATTGCGGCCCAATCCGTCAACTTTGACGGCGGCGCGCGGATGATGCTCATCTTCGCCGGCTTTATGCTGTTCAATTTCATGATCAATCTCGGTCCCAACGCGCAGACCTATTTGATTGCCGGCGAGGTGTTTCCAACCGCCGTTCGCGCAAAGGGCGCAGGCTTCGCCGCTTCCTTCGCGAAGATCGGCGCCTGTTTGACGGCGTTCCTGTTCCCTATCCTGCTTGCCGACCTTGGCGCGTCGAGGCTTCTTTACATCCTGGTCGGGACGTCGCTTCTAGGCGCGCTCGTCACTTGGCTGTTCCGCATTGAGACGGCCGGCCTCAGTCTCGAAGCGGTGGGCGCCGAAGCCAAGTAGCGCTGACGACAAAACCAGCGGACCAAGAGGAAACATGACCCGCCTTCGCTTGCACCGGGAAAGTCATCTCGTCCAGCGCATCGGCTGGCTGCGAGCTGCGGTGCTCGGCGCCAATGACGGCATTGTTTCGACCGCAAGCCTGATCGTCGGCGTCGCCGCCGCGCAAGCGACGCGCAACGACGTGCTGATCGCCGGCATAGCCGGATTGGTCGCCGGCGCCATGTCGATGGCGGCTGGCGAATATGTTTCGGTGAGCTCCCAATCCGATGCCGAAAAGGCTGACCTCGCGCGCGAACGTATGGAATTGAGCGAACAAATCGAACTCGAACGGGAGGAGCTTGCGCAGATTTACGTCGAACGCGGCGTCGACCTTGAACTCGCGCGGCAAGTCGCTCAACAATTGATGGAGAAGGACGCGCTGACCGCGCATGCGCGCGACGAATTGGGAATGTCTGAGATTGTCGCTGCAAGGCCGGTGCAGGCGGCGCTAACGTCGGCCGTCACTTTCGCGTCGGGCGCCGCTTTGCCGCTCCTTGTCGTATGGATCGCGCCGCGAGACGCGATCGTCCCCGCCGTTTCCGCTGCATCATTGGGATGTCTTGCCTTGCTTGGCGCAATCGGCGCCAGAACCGGCGGCGCCGCAGTTTTGCGCGCGACGGTCCGCGTGACATTTTGGGGCGCGTTGGCGCTCGCGCTGACGGCGGGCGTCGGCAAGATTTTCGGCATGGCCGTCTGAAGCGCGCGACCTCGAGACTGCAGAGAAGATTTATGCCGGACGGATGCGCGTTTGGCTTTTCACCGGAGCAAAACATGACTCGCCTGGCGGTCGCCGCAATCATTTGTCTGATGTTGATCGCAAGCGGCGCGGCCTTTGGGGAGGAGCGCGCGCCGGCTGAAGTCGTGATGGAAATCGCGAGAGCGACGAAAACCGCCGCGGAATAGCCGATCACCCTTCCACAAGGGCCTTTGGAGGTCGTGGCGTCGATTTACACTCTCGCGCCTGGCGCCAGACTACCCGAACACAAGCATCCGTTTCAGCGATACGCCTATGTTCTTGAGGGCGCGCTGAGGGTCCAGCAGGCGGATTCCTCGTCACGCATCTACCGCGCCGGCGAATTCATCATCGAAAGCGTCGACCGCTGGCATTACGGCGCGACGGTCGGCGACGCTCCGGTCAAATTGCTGGTCATCGATCAATTGCCGCCTACTGCAGAAGCCACGGTCGAGCGGCCTCCGGCGCCCTAAGCGCTGTCAGGCGGTTTGCCTCTCGTCACGGCAATAAGGCGAATGACTGTTAATGGATTTTTATCGTCAGATCCGTGCCGACGTTTCCGGTCTCGCCGCTCACCGGCTGGTCCGAGATGATGAGCGAAGCGCCGGTCCATAGCCGCTCCGCGAGCTTGTCTCGAACGTCCTTGGAAATATTGACGCGCTCCAAAGCCTCGGTGGCGCTCGCGCCAGAATTCCGCAAGTTCCACGAATTGCCGGTCTCTGCCGAGGCGGTCTTTCTGCGTTCGCTCGGTTCGTCGCCGAAACGAACCGGCATCGAAATGACCGACCATTTGAGAGAGGATCCATCCTCCTTCGGCGCTGTCGCAATGAAAAGATGCGATCCTAGTGGGGTGTCCGGATCACGGATTTCAATCGGCGCGTCAAAAAGCGGCGACAGTCCCTGGCGAACATAGATTCGCCGCTCCTTCTTGCTGATGAGAATTGAGATCGGCATCATGCGCCGCTCGGCTTCTCTCTGCGCGGTTGCGGCGAGCGCGGAGGCGGTTCTCGCCTCATCCAAACGCTGCTCGGCGTCCGTCAGCTCGGCGCCCTTGGGAGCAAAAACGGTTCTTGCTTCTTTGAGCCTCGCTGTGGCCTCGTCGAACGCCGAGTGAGCGTTCGTCTTCGCCAACAGGGCCGCGTCCTCGGCGAGAAGCGCTTTTCCATAGGCTATCGTCAGGCGGTCGGCTTTGGCTTTGGCCTGCCCAGCGCCTGCCGGCGCTTCGTGCTCCGCAGCCTCGGCGGGTTCACGTTGCCTGGCGGCTGACGCCGCCGCAGCTTCATATGACGCATCGGCCGTATACGCTTTCCGCCACGCCAACGTTTGGGCGGCTTCGGCGGCGCTAAGCTCCGCCACGGAGCGCCTGGCTTCTTGTTGCTTGATTGCGACTTCGGCGGTCAAAGTCTTAACCGCCTTGCTCGTCGCAGCCGCCTCGGCCGCAGCCTTAACCCTGAGTTGCTGAGCGTATTGGAGCGGATTTACGCCTGGTCGATTTGGGGTGACGGTCTTCGAGTCGACGGCCGCGGTATCGAGTTTGGCTCCGGCGGCGTCAACTTTCGGCTGCCCCGTCTCTTGTTTGGCGACCCCGGCCGCTTCGCCGCCGGTTTCAGTTTTTGGCTGCTCCACTTGTTCTTGCGGACTGACGGTGGTGGCGTCGGCCGTTGCGGTCCGCAACGGATCGTCATCGGATACAGCTTTATTAGTGTCGGGCGCCGCGTCGCCAGCGCCGGCTTTGGATGCTTGTTCTTTGCGATCCACGGCGCGCTCGTCAGCCGCACTGTCGGACGGCGGAATTGAATCTGCAGCGGGCGACGCTTTGGCGGCGTTAGACGCTTCGCCGCCGGTTTCGGCTTTCGCTTGCTGTTGCGGGGCGACGGGAATCTGCTTTGCGGCCGCCGGCTCGACCTTATCCGATTCCGCCGAAGCGCGCATTATTGGCGCCGGCAGTAGCGGGTGCTCGAATTCCGCGGGAGCCACGTCATGCGGCGAGATGACGACGCGCTCGCCGATCCTGGTCATGCCCCACAGCTTTGCGGCGAATGCCGCGGGCAGCCGGATGCAGCCGTGCGAGGCCGGATGTCCGGGCACGACTCCCAGATGCATCGCGATGCCCGACCATGTAACGCGCTGCATGAAGGGCATTGGCGCGCCAGAATAAATGTTCGATCGATGGTACCGCTCGCGGCCAATAATGGTGAAAATGCCTTTGGGCGTCGGATGTCCGGCAATGCCCGTTGAAATCGCCGAACGCGCGACGAGGCCGTGGTGGTTGTAAACGGATACGTGCTGGTCGGCGATCGACGCAACCATGAAGAGCGGCCGCTCAAGCGTAGCCGATTCAGGCTTGGCTTCGAGCGGAGATTTTGCGCCGACCGTCTCAGCGCCTTCGCCCCGGGATTTTTTTCGCGCTGTTGGATGCTGAGGTTCAGAATGGCGTCTCCAGTCGCGCGCTGGCTCGCGACGAGGCGCGCTGAACAATTCCCAAAAAAAGAAACCCTGCGCTGAGGCCGGCGCCGGCCCCAGGCCGAAGACCGCTAGAGCGGCGGTGGCTGCTAGCGCCGATGAAAAAATTTTGGCGCGAGAGCGCCGTTGCAATTTCATGGGCCGCTCCAAACTGCGGTTGTGCGCCTTCAGTTTAAGGCTCATTTCTTATTCAAATCATAATAAATGGCTAATGCGAGGCCACGGAAATTCAAGGGCTAAGCTTGAACTTTACTGAACAATTGGAAAAGCTCTAGCTTTGTAATGCCTTGGCGACAACTCCCGCGACCGCAGCGAAGGCCGCGTCAGTCTCGCTGAATACTCCGGGAAAGAAACAGAAGCCGTGCGGCATGGCTTCGCCAATGAAATGCGCGACCTCTACGCCGGCCGCCGTCAATTTTTCGGCGAAGGCGCGATTGTCGTCGACGAGCGGATCGGCCGTTCCGCTGATGAGCAAAGTTTGCGGATATTCGCTTAAATCGCTGAGCGCCGGACTTGCCCATGGATGTCGCCAGTTTTCCGACTTTGCGAGATAAGCGCCGCGAAGAAATCCCATAAAGGCTGCGTCGATCACGACGCCCGTCGGCGCCAGTCGCTCGAACGACTGAAATTTCTCGAAGTGAAAATCGGTCAGCGGACAGAAAAGCACGGCGGCGAGAATCGAAATTCGTTCCTGGTGAACTCTTAGCGGCAAGGCGGCTGCGAGATTGCCGCCCGCAGAATCTCCGCTGACCATAATGCGCGATGCGTCGCCGCCGATGTCGCCGCCGGCCTCGCGCATCCAGCGTAGCGCCGCCACGCAATCGTCAAGTCCGGCGGGAAAAGGCCATTCAGGCGCCCAGCGATAGTTGACGCTGACGACGATCACGTCGTTTTCGGCGGCGATGCGGCTGGTGACGTATGCCGTATCCTCAGATCGCCCGACGACGAAGCCGCCGCCATGCGCATAAAGCATCATCGGCTTCGGTCCTTTGCCCGGCGGCGCAAAACATTCGCAGCGGATCTGTCCCGCGTCAGAGGGAATAGCGAGGGTCGAAACCGAGACTTGCGGGTAAAGCGCCGCGGCGCTCGGCGGGAGTTCGGCCGGGTCGATCGTTACGCCCTCGCCCCTGTAGCAGGCGCGCACGGGCGCGATCATCATATCTCGCATGGCGAGCGGCGAACGCAGTTTCGACAGCAATCGATAGAAGGGCGCGGCCGGATCGCTTTCAGAGAAGCGGACGACTCCCGGCCCGTCAGTGCGCTCGTCGACGAAAAGCGGCGACGTAGCGACGCGAGTGTCGGCGTCCCCCATCATTTCTTCTCCGAAATTCAAGCTCTCTTAAAAACTCGGCGCACGGAGTCATAAACCGCCCGCCGGGTCGAAAACCGGCGGGCAGTCGTTCGGCTTTACATCGCCTGTATCGCTTCGGGCTTGCCCCGCGCGCGCTTCGCGATCAGCCGATTGAGCGCGGAGACATAGGCGCGCGCCGAAGCGACGAGCGTGTCGGGATCGGCGCCGCGGCCGGTCACTGACTTGCCGTTCTCGCTCAAGCGCACGGAAACCTCCGCCTGCGCGTCCGTGCCTTCGGTGACGGCGTGAACCTGAAACAGCTCCAGTGTGGCGTCGTGCGGCGCGAGCGCTTTGATGGCGTTGAAGATGGCGTCGACAGGGCCGTTGCCGGTCGCCTGATGCGTCAGCTTCTGTCCGTCGATGTCGAGCGTTAAGGCCGCCGACTGCGGACCATGCGTGCCGGCCATCACCATCAACGCCTCGACCTTGATGTGGTCATGAGCGTTGACGATCTCGTCGTCGACAAGCGCGGCCAGATCTTCGTCGTAGACGAATTTCTTGCGGTCGGCCAAATCCTTGAAGCGGTTGAACGCGTCCTGCAGCGCGTTCTCGCCGAGATCATAGCCGAGCTCCTTCAGCTTCTCGCGGAAGGCGTGACGGCCAGAATGCTTGCCCATGACGAGCGACGTCTTGGAGACGCCGACGCTCTCCGGCGTCATGATCTCATAAGTGTGCGCATTCTTGAGCATGCCGTCCTGATGGATGCCGCTCTCATGCGCAAATGCGTTCCGTCCGACGATCGCCTTGTTGTATTGCACCGGAAAAGACGTCACCGCCGACACCAGCTTTGACGCGCGCGTTAAGAGCTTCGCGTCGATGTTGGTGTAGAAGGGCAGGGCGTCGCCGCGCGTCTTCATCGCCATCACGACTTCTTCGAGCGACGCGTTGCCTGCGCGCTCGCCAATGCCGTTGATGGTGCATTCCACCTGTCGCGCGCCGCCGCGCACGCCAGCGAGCGAATTGGCGACGGCCAGTCCCAGATCGTCGTGACAATGCACCGAGAAGATCGCCTTGTCGGAATTCGGCACGCGCTCGCGCACCGTGCGAAAGAGCTGCTCATATTCCGCCGGCGTGATGTAGCCGACGGTGTCGGGAATGTTGATGGTCGTCGCGCCGGCCTTGATCGCGGCCTCGACGCAGCGGCAGAGAAAATCGAGCTCCGTGCGCGTGCCGTCCTCCGCCGACCATTCGACGTCGGCGACGTGATTGCGCGCGCGCGTCACTGAAGCGGAGACCATCTCCAACACCCGCTCCGGCTCCATCTGGAGCTTGTATTTCATATGCACGGGCGAGGTGGAGATGAAGGTGTGGATGCGCGGACGCTTCGCCTCCCGCAGCGCTTCGGCGCAGCGGTCGATGTCCTTTTCAGAAGCGCGCGCCAGTCCGGCGACGCAGGCGTTCTTCACGCGCCGCGCCACTTCGCTGACGCTCTCGAAATCGCCTGGACTGGCGATCGGGAAGCCGGCCTCGATAATATCGACGCCTAATTGGTCCAGGAGATCTGCGACCTCGAGCTTTTCCTCGAGCGTCATGGAGGCGCCGGGCGATTGCTCGCCGTCGCGCAAGGTGGTGTCGAAAATCAGGACGCGTCCATCATTATCTGCGACGGCGCCGGGCTGTGACATATTGCTCATCGGTTTGAAATCCTGCTGTGCCGCGCCCCGCTCGGGGGCTCTTGTCGTGACTGCAATGACATCCCCTGAAAGCCTGGGCGCGAGCCCATCGGGCGCTCAGGGGCGACTAAGAAGCAGCAGGCCGAAAAGCGGCAGAGAATGTGGGCAAGCGAATCCGCGCGCGCGCAAAGGCGTCGCGACGTCATTCGCAGAGGCGGTTGCGTAAGGCAACGATCTCTTTCCCCATCCGGCGGCGGTTGGCCGCAATCGCTCGGCAGGATAACGCAAGAACGACCCCTGCCGCAAGCGCCGCGTCGGCGCTTAAAAAACGGCGGCTCAGCCAAACGCATGAGCTTCTCCGGCGCGCCGATAATTTTTGCGCCGGAAACGCTTATGGCTCTTGCCGAAACGAATGTATGGGACCTAACATTCAAAGTATGGTCAAAACCGCAGTTTCCATCCGTCACGCGCGTCCCGGAGACGCAGAGCAGATCACACGCGTTCATGACGCGTCGTGGCGCTCCTCCTATCGGGGCATCATCCCCGGCGCGGAGCTTGAACGGATGATCGCCCGCCGCGGCCCCAATTGGTGGCATTCGGCGATCGTGCGCGGCACCGGTCTTCTTGTGCTCGACTTTGACGACGATATCGTCGGCTATTCGACCTATGGCCGAAACCGCGTGCCTTCGATGCCTTATTCGGGCGAGATCTTCGAGATCTATCTCGCGCCCGAGCAGCAAGGCTTGGGCTTCGGACGACGCCTGTTCAGCGCTACACGGCGCGAACTCGCCGAGCATGGCTATCTCTCCACCATCGTTTGGGCGCTTGCCGACAATGAGAAGGCCCTCGCTTTCTATCGCAGTCTCGGCGGGCAGACGGTTCGCCGCGCCGAGGAGCGGTTCGGCTCGGACATGCTGACGCGCGTCGCCTTCGGCTTCGTCTCCGCGCCGGTGCGGTAAGCGCTCTGGCGAAATAAGCGCGCGAGCTGATTTTGCGGTAAGAACCCCGACGCGCTTCCCATACACAGCGCTTCCGTCTTAACAACAATCGAACGGATAGGCCGGCGATCCGTCGTCGCCGGACGACACAACTCATCGGAGCCTTGAATGCGTCTCGACGCCATACCGATCGGCGCCAACCCGCCTCATGAAGTCAATGTCGTCGTTGAAGTGCCGCTCGGCGGCGAGCCGATCAAATATGAGCTCGACAAGGCTTCGGGCACGCTCTTCGTCGATCGATTCCTCTATACGGCGATGCGCTATCCCGGCAATTACGGCTTCATTCCGCATACGCTTTCAGACGATGGCGATCCCTGTGACGTGCTCGTCGCCAATACGCGACCCGTCGCGCCTGGCGCCGTCATTTCGGTCCGGCCCATCGGCGTGCTGCGCATGACGGATGAGGCCGGCGGCGATGAAAAGATCATCGCGGTGCCGTCCACGCGGCTCACGCAACGCTATGTCGACGTCAAGAATTACACCGACCTCCAGGAGATGACCTGGCGTCGGATCGAGCATTTCTTCATCCACTACAAGGATCTCGAGCCCGGCAAATGGGCCAAGGTCGCGGGCTGGGGCGACGCCGCAGACGCACGCGCGCTCATCGCCGAGGCCATCGAACGGGCGCGCGCGGCGAAGTAGCGTTTATGGCAGCGGCGGCGTGCGGGACACCACGCCTTTCTTGAAACAAGCCGGCCTGTCGTTCCACGCGACGATGCCATTGTCGGTCGCAGCGAAGCTTTGTGCGGAGTCGATCAACTCATCGATATGAGCGCCGCCGTCGAGATCGCCAATCACATAGGTCCATTTGCCGGCGCCGGCGAAAGCGACCGTCGCCGGACGCTTGCACACTGCCAGACATTCGACGGGTTCAACGGCCATATTGATTTTGCGCTCGTCAAGGCGGGCGCGCAGCGCATCCAACAGAAGCGCGCCCGGACGCGCGTCGGCGTCGCCGCCGTCGCGGCATGAGACGCAAACAAAAACCGTGACGCTTCTCGCAGCCATCTTCGCTCCTGTCCCTGAACGCGCCTTCTCGACCAAAGTCGCGCCAAAGACAAGACCGGCAGCCTTTAGGGATTATATGCGCAGCGCGCCCCGCCGCCGGCCTTTTCGGCGACCTCATCGGCGTCGACGATGCAGTCGAGCGCGGTGATCGACGCATGGGTTGTGCCGGCCGCGCCTTCCAGCACGACGCCATTCTCGATCAAGGTCGCATAGAGTTCATGCGCCTTGCGTCCGTGCAATTCAATCTTCTTTGCGCCGAACGTCAGCTCACAGGCGCGTGAGGTGATATCGACGTTGCCGGCGCGGCAGTCGATCGCGTCAGCCTTGACCGCGACGCGCAAACCCTTGGCGTGCGGCGCTTCCGCATTGCCGCTCAAAAAGGCGGCGAGAAGCTTCTTATTGGGGGCGCTCGTCTGAGGCGCCAATTCGCCGACAATCGCCGAAAGCGCCAACGCGTTGGAGCCATTGCTCGCTCCCGCCTGAGCGGCGGCAGGCGCGAGAGCTGATAAGAAGAGCAAGCCAACTGTTTTGTAAGCGATCATGGCGATTCCCCGATAAATGCATCTGCGCAATTGAGCATGAGCCCCGCTGAATATACGGCGCAGGCGCGCTCGGTCGACGGCGATGAACATATCCGCCCTTTGTGCGACAGTGAATGCGCGTCCGAAAATAAGAGGCGAGGGCGGACCGCCTAAGACCGCTCGATTGCATCGGACAGCCCTTGTTGAACCGCGAAATTATGGTCCGCGCGGCGGGTCAGCACCCCTTACGGCGCTCCCACATTTGAAGCTGATTGACGCGGCTTTTCTCCCAACCGCTCAGCCGCCCATAAGGCGGAAAACAGCCGGCTCCGAACACGGCCCGCGCGCGGTCGGTATTGAAGCAATAGCCGTTACGCGCGTAAATCCGGTTGCGTGCGTACCAGAGATCCTCGCAAGACATGTAAGCCGGATCCTGCGCCGCCGCCGGGATCGGCGCGACGACCCCGATTGATCCGACGCTTATCGCGCCGATAAGCCCAAGCGCTGCAAAAATCTTAGGTGTTTTCATTGGAATTTCCTCCCATAAAGAGATTACGTGTAATCGTCGCGATCCGTTTCAATCGCTGTGTCGTCTTTTCTCACGGGCGCCTGAGGTCGAAAAATTCGGGCCGGTATTCGAAATGCATCGTATCAAAATGCCCCCATTTGCCGCCCCAGATGAACCCATAGCGTTCGAAAATCTCCACGATCTCATAAGGAATCCGATTGCGGTAACCGCCTTGGCGCCAGAGCCAATAATCAGAGAAGGCGGTGTTGAGATCAATCGCCGCCCCATAGGCGTGCATGCTGCGTTTGCCCGTGTCCTTCACGACGCGGCAATTGAAGGCGCCAGCGCTCGGATAAGCGTAACGCTTAATATCCTGTGGCAGACGATCGATTTCCATGGCGACCGCGCGCAACCTTTCGGCGACGCCATTGACCGTGGTGACCCGCACCTTGCCAGTGAACCAGGGAATATCGGTCAACCGCTTCTGAGTTTCGCCCTTGTCGCAATCCCCATACATTTTGTCGAAGAAGGCGATGTTGCGGAAGCGCCCCGGATCGTCCTGCGGTCCGGGAGGCTTCGTCAGCGCGCCCTTGGGATAAGAAAGGCTCAACTGATCGATGAGCGAGGCGTTTTTCAGTTTCTCGTCGAAGCTCTTGTCGGTACTGCCGTCAGAGAGATTTTGTCTCGTTCCGTCGCGGAATATGATAGCGGCGTCGTCGCGGCCGGCGATGTGGTCTGGATAGGCGCGGATGAGCGCGTCGGGCGAAATTGCCTGACCGCGAGCGGCGACGGGAGAGAAAAGCAACTCGAATCCCGCGAGGAGCAAGCCGATCTTTTGCAGCCGCGCTAACTTTTCATTCTCGATGCCGTGAGAAGCCATTGCGCGCCGCCAATATTTCGCCGAACGCCATACTTTCCGACGCTTTCTTCGCGTCCGATGGCGAGGGTTCCCTTACGGTTTAGAGCGCGCCTCACGCAAGAAAAGCCGGGGTCAACTTTTTCGCGGCGCGCTCTAAGCGGCGCTGTGCCGCTTTTCATTTTTGAGCCGCCCGTAAGCCAAACGCGCGCGCTGACCGAGCCGATCGCATTGATCCGCGAGATGCGAGACGCTTTCGACATGCACGTTGCGCGTCTCCGTGCGCACGCCATGGGCGCGCAGTTTAGCGAAGGCGCGCGACAGCGTTTCCTGCTTCACGCCAAGACGCGCGGCGATCAGGCGTTTGTCGTAGGGCAAACGGAAGCGGCACCGATCCTCGCCCGGCGGGCAAAGCAAAAGTATGAAGCAAGCGAGTCGCTGATCGGCGTTCTGGCTCTTGAGAGATTCGATCTCGCCCATGAGCCGCCCAATGCTGTCTTTGGACTCCTGCATCACCGCGGCGCAAAGCGAGGGCGACTCCTTAAGCAGCCGGATGAAGCGCGTCGCCGGGAGCTTGAGCACTTTTGTCGCGCCTACCGCTTCGGCGGAGGCTGTGTGGATTTCGTCAGCTCTTGTGGGCGCCTCGCCGATCATTTCGCCGCCCGAGCGAATGGCGATGAGCGTTTGGCGTCCCGAAGGCGCGATGCGCAGCAGCTTTACATAGCCGCTCACAACGAATGGGAGGTCTGTGACGGACGCGCCTTGACGAAAAAGCTGATCGCCGTCCTGGAGCGACTCGATCTTGGCGTCGGCCGAAAGGCGCGACAAGGTCGATTCGTCAACATTCGCGAACAACAGCGTCTTACGCAGCTCCGCCGGACCCGCCGGCTGTGGCGCGCGCCGACCAGCCCGTCCCTTTCGCGGGACGGCGCCACAGCTAAGCGCAGCATGGCCGGTCTCGATCGTCAAGCGCGCGCATCCTTTTGAAGCGCAGCAGACCGTGCGCGTCATTCAGCGAATGACGTGATACATGAAGCGGAGGCGCCGCCGCTTCCTCCCACGCATGGTTCGCTTAATACCGCCAACTGCAAAGGCTATCGCGATCTGTCACGCGGCGAAAGGCAAGGGATGCGGGACAAACCGTCGCATGGGTCAGCGTTGTCCGCCGCCGCGCTCCAGCAGAAATACGGCCTGTTCGCCGAAGAGATTCCAGACCCACCAGGGCGCGTTGAAGCGGATCGGCGCGCCTGAACGATCTAACGCAACGCCGCGCTCGATGCGCGCGCCGAGTTGGTCGACGAGTTCGACGAAATCGCGAATGGTGCAAAGATGAATGTTCGGCGTATCGTGCCAGCGGTAGGCAAGATGGCCGGTCACCGGCATGCGGCCGGTGACGGCGAGTTGCGTGCGCACGCGCCAATAGCCGAAATTCGGAAATGAGACGATGGCGCGCCGGCCGATGCGCAACATATTGGCGAGCGCCGCGCGCGGGCGCCGCGTCGCCTGCAGCGTCTGAGAGAGAATCACGTAATCGAAACCGTCATCCGGGTAATCGGCGAGGTCCGTATCGGCGTCGCCCTGAATGACGGAAAGTCCCTTGGCCACGCATTCGTTGACCCCGCGTTGCGAGAGTTCAACGCCGCGGCCGTCCACGCCTTTCTTCTGCGCTAGAAGCTGCAGCAAGGCGCCGTCGCCGCAGCCGACATCGAGGACGCGGGCCCCCGACGCGACCATGTCGGCGATGACGGCGAGATCGAGACGCGGCTGATCGAGCGGCTGCGCTGACTGTTCAGGCGCCTCGCGCGCAGGCGTGAAGTTCATTTTGAATTTCCGTTGGGCGCGAGGCCGCGCGCCGCTGCGGCAGAGTTGAGAAAGCCGCGCGTGGTCGCGACGAACATCGGCTCGTGCAGCAGGAATGCGTCGTGTCCCTTGTCGGATTCGATTTCGACGAAAGACACAGACGCGCCGCCGGCGTTGAGCGCATGAACGATGGCGCGCGAATCCGACGTGGGATAAAGCCAGTCGGAAGTGAAGGAGACGACGCAAAAGCGCGTCTTCGTGTCCTTGAACGCCATCGCCAGCGAACCGCCGTAGTCGGCGGCGAGATCAAAATAATCGCAAGCGCGCGTGACGAAGAGATAGGAATTGGCGTCGAAGCGCTCGACAAAGGCGAGGCCTTGGTAGCGCAGATAATTCTCGACCTGAAAATCCGCGTCGAAGGAAAAAGTCGGCGCGCTGCGGTCCTGCAGCTTGCGGCCGAATTTGCGCTGCAACGCCGCTTCCGAGAGATAGGTGATATGCGCAGACATGCGCGCCACCGCGAGGCCCTTCTCGGGCCGCACGCCCTGTTCCTGGTAGCGTCCCGAGCGCCAGTCAGGATCGGCCATCACCGCCTGCCGGCCGACTTCGTGAAAGGCGATGTTCTGGGCCGTATGTTTGGCGGCGGTCGCGATCGGCATGGCCGAAAAGACCCGCTCGGGATAGCTCGCCGCCCATTGCAGCACCTGCATGCCGCCCATCGAGCCGCCGGCGACGCAAAACAGCGTCTCAATGCCGAAGTGATCGATGAGCATCGCCTGTGCGCGCACCATGTCGCGGATGGTGACGACGGGAAAGTCGAGCCCATAGGCTTTGCCGGTCGCCGGATTGATCGACGACGGGCCGGTCGTGCCCATGCAGCCGCCGACGACATTCGAACAGATGAGGAAATAACGGTCGGTGTCGAAAGGCTTGCCCGGCCCCACCATGGCCTCCCACCAGCCAGGCTTGCCGGTGACGGGATGAACGCCAGCGGCATATTGGTCGCCGGTCAGCGCATGGCAGAGCAAGATGGCGTTGCTGCGCGCGGCGTTGAGCGCGCCATATGTCTCATAGGCGATGGCGAGCGGCGCGATGCGGCCGCCGCCATCGGTCAAGAGCGGCCGGTCGGGCTCGAAAACGACGGTTTTCGGCGCGAGGCCCTCGCCGCAGGCCGGCCGCGCTTCTGACACTATGGACAAGCGATCTTCCCAGCGTTCGATATGCCGAACAATTCGTTCGGCAACATCGATGGGGTGGGCTGAGGTGTCAAGCGCAAGGCGCGCGGCTCAGCTTCGGGCGGCGGCCGGACCTATGATTGTCCGGGCCCGCCGAAATCAAAAAGGGTGGGCGGCGGTTCGCCCGGAGGCGGCGCGCTCATCATCTCGACCGCGGCCGCGAGCTGCGCGAGGTCTTCAGGGCGCGAGAGCCGATGGTCGCCGTCGGCGATGAAGGTCAGCGTCACGGGGTCGGCGTTCAGATGTTCGACGATCGTCAGCGCGTGCCGCCAAGGCACGTCGGCGTCGTGCATGCCCTGCAGAATATGTACGCGCGCATGCGTGCGAATGAGGCCGCCAAGGAGCAGATGATTGCGTCCCTCTTCGATCAGCCGCCATGTCACCGGCGGCTGATCCGCCCTGCGCAAGACGCCTGTTTTCATGATCTCGCTGCGCGTCCGCTTTTTGAAGGATTCCCACATCAGCGCCTCGGTGAAGTCGACCGCAGGCGCAAGGAGAATGAGCCCCGCAAGCCGCGCGCTCTCGCCCTTGGCGGCGAGCCGCCGCGCCAGAAGCAGCGCGATCCAGGCGCCCATCGAGCTGCCGATGACGATCTGCGGCCCCTGGGTCGAGCGCTCGAAAACGGCGAGACTTTGCTCTAGCCAGTCGCCGATACAGCCGTCTTCGAAGCGCCCGTCCGAGCGGCCATGGCCTGAATAGTCGAAGCGCAAAAAGGCGCGCCCGCGCGCTTGCGCCCATTCGTCGAGGAAGCTCGCCTTGGTTCCGTCCATATCTGAGGCGAAGCCGCCGAGCCAGACGAGCCCTGGGGCGTTCCCGGCCTCGGCCGTGGCCACGCGCAATCGCCGCGCGATGCGCCAGGGACTGCCTCCGGGATTGGGAATGTCGAGGAAGTCGAGAGCGTCCGACAAGCGTGCTCGCTTAAGGTCTAAAGAGGCGTTCTTATTGAAAATAAGCGGTCTGCTCATAGTTGGTAAAGGATCTCGTAACAGAATGCGGCCGCCGGAGGAATCTATCGGGGGCTCGCATTAGCCTAGCGATGTCGCAACAGCTCGCACCGATCGTCGCCGCCGACCAGCGACTGGCCGGACGAACGATTTTGCAAATTGTGCCGGATCTTCAGTCGGGCGGGGCGGAGCGCGCGACGGTGGACGTCGCAGAAGCTTTAAGTCGGGTCGGCGCGCGTTGCCTTGTCGCCTCACGCGGCGGACGCATGGTCAGCGAGCTGCAATCCAAAGGGGGCGTTTGGGCGCCGTTTCCAGCGGCCACCAAAAACCCCTTCGCGATGGCGCTGAATTCGGTGCAGCTTGCGCGCATCATTCGCGATGAAGGCGTCGACATCGTGCATGCCCGTTCGCGCGCGCCCGCTTGGGTCGCCTATTACGCCGCGCGGCAGACCGGGGCGAAACTCGTCACGACCTATCACAGCGCCTATAGCGGGGTCTCGCCGATCAAGCAGCGCTACAACGCCATCATGGCGGCGGGCGACACGGTGATCGCCATCTCGGAATATGCCGCTGAGCGCATTCGAGAACTGCATCCGGAAAGCGCGTCGCGCGTCGTGGTCATTCCGCGCGGCGCGGATCTGCGCGCCTTCTCCCCCGCCGCCGTCGAGCAGCGACGCGTCGAGCGTTTGCGCGCGCAATGGGGCGTCGCGCCGCATGACCGGGTGGTGCTGCTGCCGTCGCGCCTTTCGGCGCGAAAGGGCCATTCGGTCCTGATCGAGGCGGCCAAGCGACTGGTCAAAGAAGGCTTCTCAGATCTGCGGATCGTTTTCGTCGGCGATCCGCATAGCGAGTCGTTTCGCCGCGCCATCGAAACGCAGATCGAGCGCGCCGGACTTCGGGAGGTCGTTCGCAACGCCGGCTATTGCGAAGACATGCCCGCGGCCTATCTCGCCGCCGCCGTGATCGTCGCGCCGGCGACGGAGCCGGAGGCTTTCGGGCGGATCGCCGTCGAAGCGCAGGCGATGGGTGCGCCGGTGATCATCTCCGACATCGGCGCAGCGCCGGAAATCGTTCAGGCGCCGCCCCAGACGCCGCGCCATCTGGCGACGGGATGGCGTACGGCGCCCGGCGATCCCGTCGCCTTGGCGGACGCCATTGCAGAGGCGCTGAGCATGAAGGCTTCTGCGCGAGATGAACTCGCGCTGCGGGCGCGCCGATATGTTCAGGAGCGCTTTTCGGTCGAGGAAATGCAGCGCGCGACGCTGCAGGTCTATGAGCGTCTGTTGGGGCTTTAGCGCGGCTCAGTCCCGTTCATGCTGACGCCTTGGCGCCCGCGATAAGCCGAACAATCGCCAATAAGCCGCGCCAGCCTCAAACATCGTCGCCTCAACAAGGGAGCGATCGAATGAAGAGAAGCCGAGTATGTAACCCTTCCTGGCGTGGACGCTTCGCGGCCGCAGCGTTTCTTGCGCTCTTCGTCACGCCCGCCGCGCAGGCTGGAAACGAGCCTTATGGAGTCTGGCTGCGGCCCGAGGCAGGCCAGCAGTTTAGCTTTTACGACTGCGGCGGCCTGCTTTGCGCGAAACTGGTTTCGGTCAAGAACGCCGAGGAGCAGAAAGAGGTCGGCACGATCATTCTGCGCGGGGCGACGAAGAGCGGCGCCAAGGAATGGCGCGGGAAACTCTACAACGCCAAAGACGGCAACATCTATGACGGAGTCATCACGCTCAAGTCCGCCAATGAGCTGACTCTAAAAGGCTGCCTCTGGGGCGTGATCTGCAAAGGCGAGACGTGGCGACGGACGACGGCCTCGGCGGCTGGAGCCAGAGCGCCGGACAAGGGGCAAGATTCGGGCGACGAGGAATAGAGCGCCCTTAATCAGCCTTCGGGGAACAGCAGCGGCTCATAATCCATGGCTCCATGCAGCACATGGATTACGTCAACCGTTTCAATGCGGACGCGGTAGAAGATCAGATAATTGCCGTGGACGCGACGGCGGATTCCGGCGTGTTCGTAGCGCGCGACGAGCGGAAATCGTTTCGACATGTCGCCCAGTCCGGCGCACGCCTCCCGGAGCTCCCGCACGAACGTCAAGGCCCTCTCCGGGCTTTCTTGCGCAATATGTTCGCCGATCGATTCAAGATCGGCTTCAGCCTCTTGGGTAATGACAACAATCATCGGCGCCTGGCTTGCGCCTTGGCCTTGAATTTAGCCTCAAGGCGATCGAAGACCGCCTTCGCTGGCTTGGCGCGTCCGGCGTCAGCGTCGGCAACGCCCCTCGCAATCGAGGCGTCCAGGGCCGCAAGACGGGCCTCGCGTTCCTGAATGAGGCGAACCCCCTCGCGCAAGACCTCGCTCTTTGAGTTGTAGCGGCCCGACGCCACCAGCTTGGCGACAAAGGCCTCAAGCTGGCTTCCCAAGTCTGCGCTAATGGCCATGTTCTAACCCTCCTTAAGGAACTCTTTCATCGACCAATAACAATTATCAAGCAGAACGGCTGCCGAATCGAATAGAATCTCTCCGTCAATCGGACTGATTTCGCGCGCAGCGCCATGGTCGCGCCAGTCGGGCTGCCCTTAAGCGCGCCCGGCGGCGCGACTCTTGCTGCTTCGTCGCCAATCGCCGCGTGACCCATTTATCCTTAACGCGGACACGCGCGGGCGAAGAGGCGGCATGACGAGCTCCTTCCATCTTGAATCCTATCGCGAGGCGCTGGTCTTTCTCGCCACGGCGGGCGTCATCGTCCCGCTTTTTCATCGCATCAAAGTTTCGCCTGTGCTGGGCTTTCTCTTCGCCGGCGCGGCGCTCGGCCCGTTTAGTCTCGGCCGATTCGCCCGCGACCATGAATGGGCGGCCAATTTCACCATCACAAATGTCGAGGGCGTCTCCAATCTCGCGGAATTCGGGCTGGTCTTCCTGCTGTTCATGATCGGCCTCGAATTGTCCTGGGAGCGTCTCGCCCGTATGCGGCGGCTTGTCTTCGGACTGGGGCTCGCGCAGGTTGTCGTCTGCGGAAGCGTGCTCGCGGTCGTGGGCTACTATTACTTCCACGTCGAGCTTGGCCCTTCGCTGCTGATGGGTCTCGCGCTCGCGATGTCATCGACGGCCGTGGTCCTGCCGGTGCTCGCCGAGGCGCGGCGCTTAAACAAGACCTCCGGACGCGTCGCCTTCTCGGTGCTGCTGCTTCAGGATCTCGCCGTGGCGCCGGCGCTGTTTCTCGTCTCGGCGCTTGCCGAAACCAAGAACGGCGGCTTCACGGCGGATCAGGCGGTCTCGGCGTTTGCGCGCGCCTTTCTCGCCATGGGCGCGCTGATCTTTATCGGAAGGCTGCTGCTGCGTCCGCTGTTTCGGCTCGTCGCCGCGGTGCAACTCACCGAACTTTTCATGGCGGCCTGTCTTCTCGTCGTCATCGGCGAAGCGGCGCTTTCCGCCGCGGCCGGATTCTCCATGGGCCTCGGCGCCTTCATCGCGGGGCTGCTGCTCGCTGAGACGGAATTCCGGCGTGAGGTCGAGGTAACGATCGAGCCGTTTAAAGGACTTCTGCTCGGGCTCTTCTTTGTTTCCGTCGGCGCAGGGCTCGACATTGGCGCCGTCGTTGCGGACCCTTTGCCGATCTTCATCTACGCCGCGGGGATGATGGCGGTTAAGGGGGCGATCACCTACGGTCTGGCGCGTCTCTTCGACATCGAATGGCGGCCCGCCGCGGAGGCGGCGCTGCTGCTCGCGCCGGGCGGCGAATTCGCCTTCGCGCTGCTGACCTCGGCCATGGCGGTCGGCGTGTTGCCCGGCCACAATGGCGCCGACGCCATGATCATCGTGACGATCACCATCTTCGTCATTCCCTTGCTCGGCCGCCTCGGCGCGGCGCTCGCGCCGCCCCCAACCGAAGCGGAGGAAGAAGAGCTTTACGCCGATCTCGCGCCGGCGGAGGTCGCCGAAGGCCGTGTCGTTATCGTCGGCTTCGGAAGGATTGGCGGCCTCGTCGGCGAAATGCTGAAGCGCCACGACATTCCCTTCATCGCGGTTGAAAGCGTCGTATCGATCGTGACTGACGCGCGCGAGGAGGGGGTCGAGATCTACTGGGGCAACGCCACCCGACGCGAATTCCTGATGCGTTGCGGCTTGGCGCAGGCCCGCGCGCTCGTGGTTACAGTCGAAAACGTCGCCGCGACCGAAGAGATCGTCCGTCTCGCGCATGACATTCGCAGCGATCTCACAATCGTCGCGCGCGCCCGCGACGCTCGTCACGCCACCGAGCTTTATAAGCTCGGCGCAACCGATGCGATTCCCGAAACGATCGAAGCGAGCCTGCAACTCGCCGAAACCGTGCTCGTCGATATCGGCGTGCCGATGGGCTATGTGATCGCCTCGATCCACGAAAAACGTGACGAGTTCCGCAAGCTGCTGCAGCCTTCAAATGAGGCGGCGCGTGTGCGGCAGGCTGAGCGAAACCGCAAGATCAGACGCGAACATGCGCGCCAACGCATATCCGGCCGCGCTGCCGAAGAAAGCGAGGAGGAGGCGTAGCAAGCTCAAGCCCCGCAATCACAATTGGCTTTTCGCGTCTGAGGCTCCGTCGCGCCAAGCCGGACCGCGGATTTCCTATTGTGCGGCATGGTTAATAGATATATTCCTAGCGCTAGGAAATTCTTCCGAGCCGCGGCCAGCCCATGTCCGACATTCTCACCCATGCCCAGATCTGGGCGGCGATCGACTCGCTCGGCGAGCGATATGGCCTGACGCCGTCGGGCCTGGCGCGCAAAGCCGGCCTCGACCCAACGACGTTCAATCGCTCCAAGCGCGAGACGGCGAGCGGACGTCAGCGCTGGCCTTCGACCGAATCGATCGCGAAGGTTCTGCAGGCGACGGGCGCCGGACTCGATGAATTCATGTCGTTGGTGACGGCGAACAGCGCCGCTGGCCGGCTCCGCCATACGCGGCCGCTGATCGGCCTGGCGCAGGCCGGCGTCGGCGGCTTTTTCGACGATGCGGGCTTCGCCACCGGCGCGGGCTGGGATGAGATCGACGTGCTGGCCGAGGCTGACGAACATTCCTACGCGTTGGAAATATCCGGCGACTCCATGGCGCCGCTCTACCGTGACGGCGATGTGGTGATCGTCTCGCCCTCCGCGCCAGTGCGGCGCGGCGACCGCGTGGTCGTGAAAACCACCTCGGGCGAGATCATGGCCAAGGAGCTGAAGCGTGAGACGGCGCGAACCATCGAACTGCGTTCGGTCAATCCCGCCTATCCCGACCGCACGATTCCTCGCGACGAAGTGAGTTGGATGGCCCGCATCCTCTGGGCGAGCCAGTGACATGTGACGCTTCGCCGCCGCACGACGCATCTCGCCTCGCGCGGATGCAGCCGTGTTATAAGCCTCAATCTCTTACGCTCGCTTCCATCCAGGTGAACGCCACATGCGTCTTTCTTTGATCGCTTCTCTTGTCGCGCTCCTCATTGGCGGCCCGGCGTTCGCCGACGCCAGTCTCAGGGATAAGGCGAAGGAGCTCTTCCAGCCGATTCCCTTAGCGCCGCCGGCGATTCCCGGAGAGACCGCGACGCCGGCAAAACTCGCGCTCGGCAAGATGCTCTATTTCGAGCCGCGGCTCTCCGAAACGCACGACATCAGCTGCGCCGACTGCCACAATCTGAGCATGGGCGGCGTCGACGGCGGCAAGCTGTCGGGCGGCCGCAATGCGCAGCTTGCCGGCCGCGAAGTGCTCACGGTGATGAACGCCGTTTTCAACAAGTCGCAGTATTGGGACGGCCGCGCCGCCGATCTTAAAGATCAGGTGGTCAATTCGGTGATGGCCAATCCCAAAGCGATGCTGAAAACGCGCGGCGGGCCGATGGCGATCAATCCGATCGAGCACGCCGCCGCGAAGCAGCGCGCTGTCGAGCTCTTCAAGCAAATCCCCGGCTATGTGGCGGCTTTCAAGCAGGCCTTTCCCGAGCAGAGCGATCCCGTCGCTTATGACAATATCGGCCGCGCCATCGCGCTCTTCGAGGCGACGCTGATCACGCCCGACGCGCCTTTCGATCGCTGGCTCAAGGGAGACGAGCAGGCGCTGTCGGAATCGCAGAAGGAAGGGCTGAAACTCTTCATCGATAAGGGCTGCGTGACCTGCCACAATGGCGTCAATGTCGGCGGCGCCATGTATGCGCGTTTCGGCGTCGTCAAACAGCCAGCGCCCGAATATCTGCCGCCGGACGATTTGGGCCGCTTCGCGGTCACCAAGGCGCTCGCCGATAAATACGCTTTCAAGGTGCCCTCGCTTCGCAATGTCGAACTGACGGCGCCCTATTTTCACACCGGCGCGACCTTCGATTTGAAGAAGGCTGTGGCGGTGATGGGCGAAAGCCAACTTGGCGTCGAACTCAGCGCGGACGAGACCGACAAGATCGTCGCCTTCCTGGATTCGTTGACCGGGCGTCAGCCGCAAGTGGTGCTGCCGATCCTGCCGCCGCGCACCGCTCCTTAAGCGAACGCGCAGTGACGGTCAGGCGGCGGCGCTCGCGGTCCAGCGCAGCACCGGCTTTCTCGCCGCGAGCGCTTCATCGACGCGTCTACGCGGCGCAAGCCGCGGCGCAGGGGTAAAGCGCGCGACCTCGCCGGCTTTGGCGCTTTGCGCGAGATCGCGCAGCGTCGCGATGAAGAGATCGAGCGAGGCTTTCGATTCCGATTCCGTCGGCTCGATGAGCATGGCGCCATGCGCGACCAGCGGAAAATAGATCGTCATCGGATGATAGCCTTCGTCGATCATCGCCTTGGCGAAATCGAGCGTCGTCACGCCGGTCCCGCGCAGCCAGGCGTCGTCGAACAAGACTTCATGCATGCAAATCCGATCGCCGAAGGGCTGAGTCATCACGTCGCGCAAAGACGCGCGGACGTAATTTGCAGCGAGTACGGCGTCCTTCGAGGCCTGCGCAAGCCCGTCGCCGCCATGCGCCAGCATATAGGCGAGCGCCCGCACGAACATGCCCATCTGCCCATGGAACGCGGTCAGTCGGCCGAAGCTCTGTGTCCTTTCGGCGTCCTCGACGAGCTCAAAAGAGTCGCTATTGCGGCGGATGAACGGAACCGGCGCGAAAGGCGCGAGACGTTCCGAGAGAACGACCGGACCGGCGCCTGGACCGCCGCCGCCATGCGGCGTAGAGAACGTCTTGTGCAGATTGATGTGCATGGCGTCGATGCCGAAGTCGCCCGGCCGCGCGACGCCGGCGATGGCGTTGAAATTCGCGCCGTCGCAATAGAAATAGCCGCCGGCCTCGTGGATCGCGTCGGCGATGTCGACGATCTCGCGTTCGAAGAGCCCGCAGGTATTGGGGTTCGTCAGCATGATCGCCGCGACCTCTGGACCGAGCGCCTCCCTGACGGCTTGCGCGCGCACCGTTCCATCCGGCGCCGCCGGAACGACGCGCACCGAAAAGCCGAGCAACGCCGCGGTCGCCGGATTGGTGCCATGCGCCGACTGTGGAATGAGCACGACATTGCGCGTCGCACTTTCGCCCTTAGCCGCGATCGCGGATTTGATCGCCATCATGCCGCAGAGTTCGCCATGCGCGCCGGCCTTCGGCGACAGCGCCACCGCCTGCATATTGGTGAGCGTCATCAGCCAATCGGCGAGAGCCTGCATCAGCTCCAGCGCGCCTTTTGCAGTCGACTGCGGCTGCAACGGATGAAGATCGGCGAAGCCTTCATAGCGCGCGATCTTCTCATTGCTGCGCGGATTATGCTTCATCGTGCAGGAGCCGAGCGGATAGAGTCCGGCGTCGATCGAATAATTCTTGCGCGACAGACGCACGTAATGGCGCATCGTCTCCGGTTCGGTGAGTCCTGGAAGACCGATAGGGGCAGTGCGCTCGAGCGCGCCGAGCCGCGTCGCGACCGGCGCTGGGTCGTCAATATCGACGCCGGTTGCGTCAAGCCGGCCAATCTCGAAGATCAGCGACTCTTCCTGATCGAGCCCGCGATTGCCCGTGAAGGTCGCGGGCGTCTTGTCGTCGTCGAGCGGTTCGACCATCGCAGGTCTATCGAGCATCAGAGCGACTCCTTCAGCGCCGCGACAAATGCGTCGCGATCTTCGTCCGTGTTGACTTCAGTGCTGGCGACGATGAGGAGATCGTCGAGGCCGGCGCGCGGCAACAGCCGCGAAACGGGAACGCCGGCAAGAACCCCGCGCGCCGCCATTTTCTCGACAAGCGCGGCGGCGTCGCCATCGATGCGAAGCGTGAATTCATTGAAGAAGCTCTCATTGAGAATCTCAACCTTCGGAACATCGGCGAGCATTTGCGCCAGCAACACCGCATTGGCGTGATTGACTCGCGCGAGGCGCGTCAGCCCCGCTTCGCCGAGCAGCGTCAGATGAATGGTAAAGGCGAGCGCGCATAGGCCTGAATTGGTGCAGATATTGGAGGTCGCCTTGTCGCGCCTTATGTGCTGTTCGCGCGTCGAAAGCGTCAGCACATAGGAGCGCCTGCCGTCGGCGTCGACGCTTTCGCCGGCGAGCCGGCCTGGCGTCTGCCGCAGGAATTCATGCCGCGTGGCGAAGAGCCCGACATAGGGCCCGCCGAAATTGAGCGCATTGCCGATCGACTGGCCTTCGCCGACGACGATGTCGGCGCCCATCGCGCCAGGCGATTTGATGAGACCAAGCGACACAGCTTCGGTGAACACGGCGATGAGAAGCGCGCCGTTCTTGTGACAGGCTTCCGCAATCTTCGTCAGATCGCGCAAATTGCCGAAGACGTCAGGAGTCTGCACGACGACGCAAGAAAGCGTGTCGTCAATGCGCGCGATGAGCTCTTCAACGGCGCCAACGTCAGGCCCCATCGTCTCGACTTCGTCTTCGGCGAGGCGCGAGATCGTGCGCACGACTTCGGCGTAATGCGGATGCAGCCCGCCCGAGAGCAGCGCCTTGCGCCGCTTCGTGATCCGATGCGCCATCAGCGCGGCTTCGGCGGTCGCCGTAGAGCCGTCATACATCGAGGCGTTGGCGACCTCCATGCCCGTCAGCAAAGCGACTTGAGTCTGGAACTCGAAGAGATATTGCAGCGTGCCTTGGGAAATTTCCGGCTGATAGGGCGTGTAGCTCGTCAGGAACTCGGAACGTTGAATGAGATGATCGACGCTTGCGGGAATGTGGTGCTTGTAGGCGCCGGCGCCGACGAAGAAGGGCGCGCGCGATGCAGGAACATTGCGTTCGGCAAGCTTCGCGAAGAAACGCTCGACGTCGAGCTCCGACTTGCCTTTCGGCAGATCGAGCGACGCTTTCAACAGCGTCTCGGCCGGCGCATCGGCGTAGAGCGCCTCGACCGAGGGAACGCCGATCGTCGCGAGCATCGCGCTTCGGTCGGCCTCTGACAGCGGATGATAGCGCATCTTATCTTTTCCTCGCGCTTAGAGCGTCTTCAGGAAGCTCGAATAGGCGGCGTCATCCATCAGCGAAGCGCATTCGCCAGCATCGCTGACCCGCAGCTTGACGAGCCAGCCGCGGCCGAGCGGATCGTCGTTGACGAGCGCCGGCGTCTCTCCAAGCTCCGGATTGACTTCGACGACTTCGCCGCTGACCGGCGAATAGACTTCGCTTGCCGCCTTCACGCTCTCGATGACTGCAATCTCTTTGCCCTTCGCGACCTTCTTGCCGACTTCGGGCAATTCGATGAAGACGATGTCGCCGAGTTGCGACTGCGCATAATCCGATATGCCCAGCGTCGCGACGTCGCCGTCGAGCGCGACATATTCATGATCCTTGGAGTAGCGGAGATCGCTCATCTCGCATCCTTTCCAACCGGCATTTTGAAGTAGCGATGCGCGACGAAGGGCAGAGGCGCCACTGAAACGTCGATGCGTTTGTCGCGCAGCGTCGCCGATAGCGTCGCGCCGACGTTGGCGTGATTGCTGGCGACATAGCCCATTGCAATCGGACGCTGGAGAGTCGGCGAAAAGCCGCCCGACGTCACGTGACCCACGAGTTCGTCTCCGGGCGCGTAGAGCTCTGCGCCTTCGCGCAGCGGCGCCTTTGTTTGCGGAAGAAGGCCGACACGGATGCGCGAAGGACCCTGCTCGAGCGCCCGCCGAATGCGCTCGAACCCGAGGAACCCGCCCTCCGCGCGTCGACGCTTGCCGATCGACCAACCGAGTCCCGCTTCGACGGGATCGGTCATCTCATCGAGGTCGTGACCGTAAAGCGGCAGGCCCGCCTCCAGACGCAAGGCGTCGCGTGCGCCGAGGCCCGCCGGCGCAACGTCCTCATGCGACAGCAAAAGGCGCGCAAGGTCTTCGGCGTGCTCGGCGCGCAGCGACAATTCAAATCCGTCTTCGCCCGTATAGCCGCTGCGCGACACGAAGAGCGGCGCGCCGCCAAAGTCGAAGGCGCGCCAGCTCATGAAAGCAAGGTCCTCGGCGCCGGGGAGGAGGGCGCCGAGGACCGCCGCCGCGCGCGGGCCTTGGAGGGCGAGCAGCGCGCGGTCTAAAGGATTGAAATCGAATGGCCGCAAAGTCTCGCGGATGAGCGCAAAGTCGCCATGCTTGCGCGCGGCGTTGACGACGAGCAGCAGCCGCTCCTCGACGCCCGGCAGTCGCGTCACGAGAAGATCGTCGAGAATGCCGCCGTTCCCGTTGAGGAGCTGCGTATATCGCGTGCGTTCCGACGGAAGCGAAACCAGATCCGCCGGCGTTAGGCTTTCCAGCACGCGCCCGACGCCCGCGCCAGCGAGGATTGCCTGACCCATGTGCGAAACGTCGAACAGGCTTGCTTGACGCCGCGTGTGCAGAGTCTCGGCGACGATGCCCGATTCATATTGGAGCGGCATCTCGTAGCCGGCGAAAGGCGCCATGCGCGCGCCAAGCCGTCGATGCAAAGCATCGAGCGGAAGTTTGGCCAGCGCAGGAGGCGCAGCGATCGCGACGTCGGGTTCGGTCACCATCAACTCCGGCAGGACATGGAAGGCGCAGCAAAGCCGAACTTTGCAGCGCGCCCCCTCTGTCCGGTGACCTGAGAGATTTCCCTGCGCCGAAGCGTCAGGTTACGCCCTTCGGTGGGCGAAACGCTTAACGCGCTTCGCCGCTTTCCAGAGTTAGTGCTTCGTCGCGGTCCTTTGGCCTGAGCGTTTCCGGGGCGGTTTCGCCTTCGGCGCCGGCGCATGCGCCGGTCTCTCCCGCGAAGAAGTTCGACCTTCCGTCAAGATGTGGGCGATTCGCGCAATCGTCAATCCCGATGATTGCGCGTTTTTCTCGCAACTGGCCTGCAGCGCTTAGTTCGTTTGCAACGCGCGCTCAGTGGCGCTTAGGCGACCGCACGCGATAGACGCCATCGTCGTCTCGCTCGAAGGTCTCGTCGACCTGCGGATGACGGACCGGCCTGTTGCTGTCGTCGGGCAGCAGATTCTGCTCCGACACATAGGCGACATATTCGGTTTCGGCGTTCTCGGCGAAGAGATGATAGAAAGGCTGGTCCTTACGCGGACGCAGTTCTTCCGGAATCGAAAGCCACCATTCCTCGGTGTTGGCGAAGACGGGATCGACGTCGTAGATCACGCCGCGAAACGGATAGCGGCGATGCTTGACCACTTGGCCGATCGCGAATTTGGCGATGTTCTCCCGCGCCATTCGAAAGCGCCCCTAACACGCTGTTTACTTGTCTTTTATTAGCGCAGGCGGAACGCAATCGTCAATTGCCGCGCGTCATCGCCGTTAAGTTTAGAGGCCATAGATTCTGGCGAAGTCGGCGTCCTTGGCGGCGACCTGTTTGGCGAGGTCGACGACGACCTTGCATTGCTTCCAGGTGGCGTCGTCCTGCATCCGCCCGTCGATCATCACGGCCCCGGTCCCGTCCGGCATCGCTTCAAGCACCCGCTTAGCGAAGGCGACTTCCTGCGGATCGGGCGAGAAGACTTTCTTAGCGATGGCGATTTGCGACGGGTGCAACGACCAAGCGCCGGCGCAGCCCAGCAAAAAGGCGTTGCGAAACTGCGCCTCGCAAGCGGGCGCGTCGGAGAAGTCGCCGAAGGGACCGTAAAAGGCCTTGATGCCGGCGGAGGCGCAAGCGTCGACCATCTTCGCGATCGTATAATGCCAGAGGTCTTGCTGGTAAGACGCCCGCAAGCCCTGGCCCGGCTCGGCGTCGGCGATCACCTTATAGTCCGGATGGCCGCCGCCGACTCTTGTGGTCTTCATCGCACGAGACGCCGCGAGATCGGCGGGCCCGAGCGAAATGCCATGCATGCGCGGGGAAGCGGAAGCGATGGCGTCGACATTCTTCACGCCTTCCGCCGTCTCCAGAATGGCGTGAATGAGGATCGGCTTCTTGACGCCGTGCCGCGCTTCGAGCTGCGCCAGAAGCTGGTCGAGATAGGCGATGTCCCAGGGTCCCTCGACCTTCGGCAGCATGACGACGTCGAGCTTATTGCCGACAGCGCCGACAATCTCGATCATGTCGTCGAGCGCCCAAGGGCTGTTGAGCGCATTCATGCGCGTCCATAAGCCTGTCGAGCCGAAGTCGGTCGCCTTGGCCATTTCGATGAAGCCGGCGCGGGCCGCTTCCTTGGCGTCGGCCGGAATGGCGTCCTCCAGATTGCCGAGCACGACGTCGACCTGTTTGACGAGCTCGGAAACCTTGGCGCGGAATTTTTCAAGATGCGGCGGCACGAAATGAATCATCCGCTCGACCTTGACCGGCGGTTCCCGCAGAGGCGCGGGAGCGCCGATGGCGAGCGGACGGTAGAATTGATTGGGTAGTTTCATTTGGTCGCAACTCCGGCGAAAAGTTGCGCCGAGTTAAGCCAGATGCGTCGGCTTGGCAATGGCGCGGTCTGTCACGCCTTAAGAGGCGTTCAGCCGGCGACGGCGTCCCAGAGGAGCTTCACGTTAAGAATAATGATCGCGGTCGCGATGATCGCCGCGAGCGCCGTGGTGCGCCTTGGCGCGACGAGTTCGCCCATGACGCTGCGCTGCGCCGTGAAGGCGACGAGCGGCACCACCGCGAAGGGAAGCGTCACGCTTAGCGCCACTTGGCTCAGAACGAGCAATTGCGCCGTCGCCGACTCGCCGGCGTAAAGCGTCACGCCGATCGCCGGCGCGATGGCGATGCAGCGGGTAATGAGGCGGCGGGTCGCGGGCTTCATCCGCAACCGCACGAATCCCTCCATCACGATCTGGCCGGTGAGCGTGGCGGTCACGGTCGAATTCAGGCCGCAGGCGATCAGCGCCACGGCGAAAAGCGTCGCGGCGATCGGCTGTCCGAGCAGCGGCGAAATGAGCCTGTAGGCCTCGCCAAGCTCCGCGACTTCCGTGTGGCCGGTTGCGTGAAAGACCGCCGCCGCGAGAACGAGTATGGCGCCGTTCACAAGCAGCGCGAGGAGCAACGCGAGCGTGCTGTCAATTACCGCGAAGCGAATAGCTTCGCGCTTCTTTTCAAGAGGCTCGGCGACGGCGCGCGTCTGCACGACGAAAGAGTGCAGAAAAAGATTATGCGGCATCACCGTCGCGCCGAGGATGCCCAGACCGATGTAGAGCATCTCGGGATCGGTGAAAAAACGGCGCGTTGGAATGAGTCCTGCCGCGACCTGCGCAATATCGGGGCGCGCCATGATGAGCTGCGCGGTGAAGGAGAAGGTGATGAGCCCGAGCATCGCGATGACGAAGAGCTCGATCTTGCGAAAGCCGACGCGCTCCAGCGCGAGCACCAGAAAAGTGTCGAGCACCGTGACAAGGATGCCGACCGCGAGCGGCAGGCCAAACAGCAATTGCAGGCCGATCGCGGTGCCGATCACTTCGGCGAGGTCTGTCGCGAATATGCCGACTTCGGCCAGCAGCCAGAGCCCGACGGCGGCCGGAAAGGGATAACGCTTCCGGCAGGCCTGCGCGAGGTCCAGCTCCGCGCCGACGCCGAGCCGCGCCGCGAGGGATTGCAGCACGATCGCCATCAGGCTCGACAGCACCGCGACGAACAGCAGGGCCGTGCCGAACTTAGAGCCTCCAGCAAGCGCCGTCGCCCAATTGCCGGGATCCATATAGCCGGTGGCGACGAGATAGCCGGGACCTAGAAAGACGAAGAGGCGCCGAAGAAACGCGCCGCCTTCGGGCACATGCACCGATCGGCGCATGTCGCCGCGCTGTGGAACAGGAGCTTCGGCGGTCGTCGCTGGCGTCACATTTGCCTCCACAGCGTCGCCGGCGACGGCCGGACATCATTTGCTCAGTAGAAGTTTTCGCCTTTAGGCGTTCCTTTGTCACGCACGTAAATCGCGCACCTAAATTTCATGCGTGGCCAAACATGAAGGGTCGCCCAAGCGAGGTTGCCGCGCCCAGAAATCTTGTTCAAGCTCGGCCATTCCTATGGAAAGGACCGGTTGCCATAGTCATGCGCAGGCACAATCTTTTTTTGATCGGACTTAAAACAGCGGGGGCTTGTGATGTTCCAATTGACGATCCCGATTAGCTCGGAAGGCGGACATCCGAGCTTCTTCAATAATGTTCCAGATCCCGTGACCGCGGGCAAAGAACTCCCGACGTTCAAATTCGAGCTCGAAAAATCTCAAGGGCGCGTCGATGGCGCGAGCTACGGAAAAGAGGCGACCGTTGCGCAGCTCCCCATCTCCAAGGATATCGCCGGAGTTTCGATGCGCATGGAGCAGGGCGTCATGCGCGAGCTTCATTGGCATGCGACGGCGGCGGAATGGGGCTTCGTCACCGAAGGCCGTGTGCGCACGACCGTCATCGACCCTGCGGGGCGCTCGGAGACCAATGACTTCGAGCCTGGCGATCTTTGGTATTTCCCGCGCGGCCATGGCCATGTCATCGAAACGTTGGGAAAAGACATGTGCCATTTCGTTCTCGTCTTCGATAATGGCTACTTCTCCGAATTCGGCACGTTCAGCATCAGCGACTGGATCGGCCACGCGCCCAAGGAGCTGCTCGCGAAGAATTTCGGCGTGCCGGCGTCGACCTTCGACAGTTTCCCCAAGCAGGAAGTCTATTTCGCCAGAGGAAACATTCCGCCGGAAATCCCGTCGCCGCCGCTGCAGGGATGGAAGCCGCCGCCGCTCACCCACAAATACAGCCTTCTGTCGCAGAAGCCTTACGAGACATTCCCCGGCGGAATCGAATGGCGGGTCGATGGGTCTCAATTTCCGATTTCGACAACGATGACGGGCGTCGTTCTCGAAATGGAGCCTGGCGCGCTTCGCGAGCTGCATTGGCACCCGAACGCTTCGGAATGGCAATATGTGTTGAGCGGCCAGCTGAGCGTCACGCTCTTTGGGTCAAAGGGGCGCTGGCGCCAGGAGACTCTGTCGAAAGGCGACGTCGGCTATATTCCGCAAGGCTTCGGCCATTCGCTCGAAAATGTCGGGACCGACACCGTGCGCGTGCTTATCGTCTTCAACAACGCGCATTATCAGACGATCGATCTCTCGCAATGGATCGCCGGCAATCCGACCGATATTCTCGCGACGAATTTCGGCCAGGACCCGTCAGTGTTCGAGAAATTCCCGCGCAAGGACGTCTTCATGACGAAGTGAGCAATCCGAATTCCGTTTGAACGGCGCGGATGTCATTCCCGACGCGCGCAATGCGCGCGATCGGGAATCCAGAGCGACATCTTTGATCCTTGTTGTGACTCTGGATTCCCGGTCAGGCCTTCAGCCCTGCCGGGAATGACGCTCTCCCAGCAAACGGATCAGCCGGATTCCGTATAAGAGGCTCGCCGGCGAGTCTCTACGCGCTGACTTTGCGCAGCAGCGCCTCGAGCCCTTCGGGGAAAATGAGGTCGTGGGAGAAGGCGATCTCGTCGGCGCTCCACCAGCGCCAGCCGAGCACGTGAATCTTTTCCTCCTGAGTCAGGTCGCGAGGCTCGGGCGCGAAGCGTTCGGTTCGAATGAGATAGTAGCGCTCGACGGCCTGATGCCAGTCGTCGCCCATTTCCATCGGAAATTCGCGCGTCGCGACGACCGGACCTGGATCGAGAACGGTAAGGCCCGTCTCTTCATATACCTCTCGGCGCAGCGCTGATTCGAAGCTTTCGCCCTCCATCACTGCGCCGCCGGGCGTGGCCCAAAAGTGATGATGGCCGAGCGCGAGAAAGTGCGGCGTGAGCCCGCCGGCGTAGCGCATCAGCAGGATGTCGTTATCCTGATCGACGATCAGCGCGCGGGCGGCTTCGCGCCGAGGCAGCGTGCGCCCGTCCCATGGCGCGGCGACTTCGGCGCGCCCTTCCGGCGTCGCCCAATCGACGAGCGACCATTTGCCGTCTTCATAAGCGATCCAATTCGGCGTGGCGTTCATGACCGGATGTTCGCGCCTTTCGTCGAGCTTTTTGCCGGCCGCGAGGCGCCAGGCGATATCGAGCACGCCAGCATGCGCGACGACGAGCACGGTCTTGCCCACGCTCTCCTTGGCGATCTGGGTCAAGGCCTTGCGCACCCGCTCGGCAAAATGTTCGAGCGTCTCGCCTTGCGGCGCGGCGAAATCCGGCTTTCGCGTCAGATAATTCGGATAAATGTCGGCATGGGTTGCCTGCACTTCGGCGTGCGTGTGTCCTTGCCAGACGCCGTCGTCCTTCTCGCGCAGGGCCGGCGTCTTGGCGACGTCGAGATCACGCGCGCCGGCGATCGGCGTCGCAGTGGCGAGCGCACGGCGGAGATCGCTTGAATAGACCCTGTCGAAATGCGCGCCGGCGAGCTCTTTCGCCAGGGCCACGGCCTGGGCGCGGCCGCGCGCATTCAGCGCAATGTCGAATTGGCCCTGAAAGCGCCTTTCGATATTCCAGTTGGTTTCGCCATGGCGTACGAGACACAGAAGCGTGCGGGGCATGTCGTTTCGGATTTAAGGCGCAGGGGCTGCTGTGCAAACCGCCTCTCGCCTACGTGAGCGGCGCCGGGCGTTCTAAAGCCTTGCCGTGCAAAAGTCAGTCCGTTTCCGAATAATCGCTCAGCGCCCTAGCGCGTTTTCCGCTCGGACGGAATCGTCCGACCGATAAGAAATCGCGCTAAATCATCAAGCTGGAGCAAGTTCTGATCGAAAAGGCCTGTCAACTTTTTCGGAACTTCCTCTAATGCCTCAGGCCGGTGGTGAATTCCCCGCTCCGAAGCCTCACGGGCAGCGTTTCTGCGAAGCTGGCGACGGCCTCCTCGCCATAGGTCGCCACCAATTCGCGCAAGGCCGCCGAAAGCGCGGCATGCGCAAAGGAATCGCCTTCGATCCCCGCGAGAATGGCCTCAGCGAAGGCCTCGGTGACGTAGGCAAGGGCGGCGCGCTGCTGTTCTGCGCCTGAGTCGCAAAGCGCGGCGACGTCAAATTGGTTCATGGGGCCACTTTAAAGAAGCCGCCCGCGCTGCGCGAGGCGACGCTCGTCGGAAGGTTAATTCGGACCTCGTCTTTTAAGGATTTCCGTAACGATAGGTGATGTCGCGGGTCAGTCTTGAGGCCTCGGCCAGATAGCGGGTGATCGCGGTCTGTGCGTTTGGCGTGCAGGAGCGGTAGGTCAGCTCATAGCCGTGGAATCCGCGATTGAATGAGGCCATAAGCTTTTGGCGGCGCGATCCGCTTGGCGCGTCGGCGTCGAGCAGCGCCGCCATTTTGCCGCGCCACTCGTCGCCATCCCCCGCGCCGCAGAGGTCGCGCAAAAAGGAGAGCGCCCCCAGCACCTCCGAAAGCCGCGTGATTTGCGGCTCGTAGGGGGGCGGCGGCCCTTCGGGCGCGCCGGGCGCGGAAGGACCCCCAGAGCCGGGCGAAGTCTGAGTCGCCGGCTTTTCCGGCTGAGCGCTTTGCTTTTTTCGAGCCGGCGCTCGCTGCCACTCGGGCGCACGCCGCGCGCGGCGCGGGTAGTATCCTCCGCCGCCGAAGAGGAAATCGAAAGGGTCCTGCGCGGCGGCGTCGGCCGAAAAGAGCGCCAAGGCTGTCGCCGCCGCGAGCGCCGCTGTCGCGCGCTTTGATTGCGCCATCATGGGTAGAGCCGCTCCTTTCGCCAATCTTCGCCGGGCGTCCCCCGGTAAAAGCGGACCCGATCATGAAGCCGGAAGGGACGATCCGACCAGAATTCCATCGCGATCGGCGCGATTCTAAAGCCGCGCCAATAGGCCGGTCGGGGGATCACGCCCACGGCATATTTCGCCGCGAAGACGGCGACCGATTTCTCGAGCGCGAAGCGGCTCTCAAGCGGACGAGATTGCTGGCTCGCCCAGGCGCCGATGCGGGAGTCGCGCGGCCGACTGGCGAAATATTCGTCCGCCTCGGCGTCGCTGACTGCGGCCACAGGCCCACGCAGACGCACTTGACGACGAAGCGACTTCCAGTGAAAGAGTCCCGCCGCCTGCATATTGGCCTCGAGTTGACGTCCCTTGGCGCTCTCGGCGTTGGTGTAAAAGACGAAGCCCTCGGGCGTCCAACCTTTCAGGAGCACCATACGCGCGTCGGGCAGGCAATCGGCGTCGGCCGTCGCCAGGACCATCGCCTCGGGGTCGTTCGGCTCCTTGAGTTTCGCCTCCTCGAACCATTGTCCGAACAATGTGAAAGGCTCGGCGGCTTCGACAAAGTCACCCGGCGTTAACGCGTTCAAGCGAATATCCTTTCTCAAGCCGAGTCAAAGATCGGCGCCTCGAAGGTGGCCTGTTGCGATCCCAGTGCGTCAGACATAACGCCGCTTGCGTCTTTGCTCAAATTCCACGCGGCGTGAGCCTACTCGTCTCGATGGCGGCCGCCGGCTGCCTTGCCGGATGTTCGATCGCCGTCCCCATGGCGTCTGAGCCGTCACGCATGTGGAACAGCGAGCGCGCAGCGTCCGACGTTACGGGGGCGATTCCGAAATCTCCGCCGAAACTGTCGCGCGCGCTCGATGCGGAAGACATTCGCCGCGCGATCGCCGCCATGAGCACCGCGCTCGATCCGCAAGGCAGCGGCGCGAGCGTCAATTGGGACAATCCGCAGACGGGGGCCAAGGGGTCCTTCACGCCGGTGGGACAGCCCTATCCGCTGGAGGGACGAATCTGCCGCGCCTTCCACGCCGACATCGCCGTGAATGAAACTCAGGAAAGTCTTCAGGGCGCAGCCTGTCGCGAAAAAACCGCCGAATGGGCGCTCACTGAAGTGAAGCCTATAAAGAAAGGGTGAGATGTCGGCGCCCTTCGGCAGACGACTCGTCGTAACGACGATCGCTGTGATCCTCGCAGTTCCGGCGTTCTTTATCGCCATGCGCGCAATGACGGCTTGGCGGCAGGGCTACGCCTGGGCGGAAATGGATTGGGACGACAAGGGCTATACGTCTCTTGCGGATTTCCTGCGCGCCGCCGACGTCGGCAAGCGGCCGGTCGACGTCAACGGCCAATCCTGCAACGAATATTTCCTCTATCGGGAAGGCGTGACGGTGAAGGTCGTCTGTCCGCGAGGCTGAAGCTATAGCAGCACGCCTGGATTAAGGATGCCGTTGGGGTCGAGGGCCGCCTTGATGGCCCGCATGGCGTCGAGCGCGATAGGATCTTTCGTCTGGCGCAATAAATCGCGTTTCAATCGGCCGATTCCATGTTCGGCGGAAATCGAACCGCCCAATTCGCGCACGACGCCATGCACGATGGCGTTGACCTCGGTCCAACGCGCGAGGAACTCCGCCTTATCGGCGCCGATCGGCTGCGAGACGTTATAGTGAATGTTGCCGTCGCCCATATGGCCGAAGGGAACTGGCCGCGCCTGTGGGAAAGCGGCGTGCAGCCGGCGTCCCGCTTCTTCGATGAAATGCGGAATTTCATTCACGGGAACGGCGATGTCATGCTTGATCGAGCCGCCCTCGCGCTTTTGCGCTTCCGACATGCTTTCACGCAGCTTCCATAGCGCGCGCGACTGATCCAAAGATTGCGCGAGCGTTGCGTCCTGCGCCAATCCGGCGTCGAGCGCGGCCGCGAGAATTTCAGCCGCGACGCGCTCCGCTTCGCCATCGGCGAAGGCGGCCAGCTCGATAAGCGCATACCAGTCGTGCGGCTGCGCCAGGGGATCGCGCGTTCCGGGGATATGGCGCAGGACGAGCTCAATCCCCACTCGCGAGGCGAGCTCGAAGGCGTTGAGCATCGGGCCCGCGCGTCCCTTGACGAAATTGAGCAGTCTCAGCGCCTGGGCCGGATCGCGCAGGCCGAGAAAAGCGACGGCGTGCGACCTGGGGCGTGGGAATAGCTTCAGCGTCGCGGCAGTGATGACGCCGAGCGTGCCCTCGGAGCCAACGAAGAGCCGCGTCAGATCGTAGCCAGTGTTGTCCTTGCGCAACGCGCCGAGCGTCGAGAGCAGCCGCCCGTCGGCGAGCGCGACTTCGACGCCGAGCACAAGGTCGCGCATCGACCCATAGGCGAGGACATGCACGCCGCCGGCGTTGGTGGCGAGATTGCCGCCGATGGTGCAGCTTCCTTCGGACGCCAGCGAAAGCGGGAAATAGCGGTCGGCGCTAAGCGCCGCCTCCTGAGCCTGCGCCAGCGTCACGCCGCCCTCGACCGTCATGGCGTCGGCCGTGGCGTCGACGGCGCGAATCTGGTTGAGCCGTTCAAGCGAAAGCAGGACGGCGGCGCCGCTTGGATCAGGGGTCTGCCCGCCGACCAGTCCGGTATTGCCGCCTTGAGGGATGACGGGCGTCCCGGTTTCATTGCAAAGCGCGAGGATTTCGGCGACGTCGCGCGCGCTTCGCGGCTTTAGAACGCAGAGCGCGCGGCCATGATAGAGGTCGCGGGGCTCCCCGAGATAGGGGGCCACAGCCGTCGCATCGGTTACGACGGCCGTCTCGCCGACAATGGCCGCGAGACGAGAGAGCAGAAGAGGCGCGTCAGACCGATTGGCTGTCACAGTCAGTAAGATGCGCCCTTTTTATCGCGCTGTCCTTAGCGATAACGACGGCGGCGATTATCCTTGCAGCGGGCGTAGACATAAGCGCGCATGGCGACTGGCGCGCTCGCGAGGACGACACTGCACAATGTTGCGGCGATAAGCGCATTCATCATGACGTTCTCCTTCCAGATCACGGAAATCATTCGACTTCCGGCTACGCTGGACCACTCGCAAATCCTATGCCTGATTTGGGCGATCCGGCAACTCCCTTGCGCCGGGAGCCGTTGTTTCTTGACCCTCCTGTGACATTCTCGGCACAGAATCATTACGGAGGCGCCAATAATTTCATCCGAGCAAACGTCGTTTCGAGGACTTGCGACCGCTCAGCCTCTCAAAAACCGCCACGATCTCGACGTGGGCCGCATAGCGAAACTGGTCGAGAGGCGTAATCTCACGGATGACGTACGCGTCTTTGAGCAAAATTGCGGCGTCGCGGGCGAAACTTTGTGCATGGCAGGAAACGGCGACGACGATTGGAACGTCTGACCGCGCGATTTCAGTCGCCTGAGCAGCGGCGCCGGCGCGCGGCGGATCGAAGACGACTGCGTCGAAGCTGTTGAGTTCGCTGGCGCTCAAGGGTCGCGCGAAGAGATCGCGCTCGATCCCTTCAAGCGTGCGCAGGCCCTGCGTCGCCTGCGCGGCGGCGCGCATCGCCTCGACAGCGGCGGCGTCCGAATCATAGGCTTTCACCTTGGCGCGCTGTGCCAGCCGAAGGGCGAAGGCGCCAACCCCGCAGAAAAGATCGGCGACGCTTTGGGCCTTCTCGGTCGCTTTCTGGACGCGCGCCGCGATCTCCTCTTCGCCAACCTGTGTCGCCTGAAGGAATGCGCCGGGCGGAAGCGTGAGCGTCACATCGCCAATTTTGATTTGCGGCGCCCTGCGCAGAGCGACGAGCCTGCCGTGATTCGTTAGCCGGGCGAGATCCTGCGTGTCGGCGGCCGCGATCAGCGCGGCGATTTCGGGTTCATCGAGCGGCCCGGCGCCGCGCAATTCCACGTCCAGGCCGCTAAGCGTCGCCGTGATGGCGATGTCGAGCGGCTTGCCGCGCGTCGCGAGGATTTCGGCAAGCGCACGCGCGGCGCTCAGCGCGCCGTCAAGTTCGGGCGCAAGCAAGAGACAGTGGTCGATCTCGACAATTCGATGCGAACGCGCCGCCATAAAGCCGACGCGCGCCTTTCCCGATTCAAATCGCGCGTGGAAGGTCACGCGGCGGCGCCCGGCGCCATGTGCGTCGACAAGCGGCGCGACGTCAAGATTTAGTCCGGCGTTCAAAAGCGCAGTTTCGACGAGGCCGCGCTTCCAATCCGCATAAGCATCCGAGCGAAGCGTCTGCACGGCGCAGCCGCCGCAATCGCCAAAATGCGGACAGATCGACGCGATGCGTTGCGGCGACGCTTCAATGATTTCGAGAAGACGCGCCTGCTCGCCGTCGACCTGCGCGACGACGGTTTCGCCGGGAAGCGCGTATGGGGGGAAGACGCGCTGCGCGCCAAGTTGCGCAACGCCCTCGCCGCGATTGCCGAGCCGTTCGATGACGAGGCGCTGCGGGCTAATCACCCAAGCCCCTCACCTTACCTCTCCCCGACCCAAAGTCGGCTGTTGCCGACTTTGGCTTCCGATGCGCAAGTCGGAAACATCCGACTTGCGTCGGGGAGAGGAGACGGCAGGCGTACCGCGAAAAAATCGTGCGCCTACACTGTCGCTAAGGCGCTGCGCCATTATCCCTTCTCCCCGCTTGCGGGGAGAAGTGAGATGAGGGGCCGGGGCATTTGGCGCTGACGCTCTAACACTTCTCTTCCTGCCTGATCGCTGCATGAATCAGGAACTCCCTATTGCCGTCGCCGCCCTCGATCGGCGAGGGAACAATGCCCAAAACGCGCCAGCCGAGAGCTTCGATTTCTTCCTTTATGCGCGCGCAGACCTGCGCGTGGATCTTCTCCTCGCGCACCACGCCCTTCTTCACCGCTTGGCGGCCGGCTTCGAACTGCGGCTTGATCAGCGCGACGAGATCGGCGCGCGGCGCGGCGAGCGAAAGAACATGCGGCAGCAGGACGCTAAGCGAAATGAAGCTCGCGTCGATGACGATCAAGCCCGGCGCCTCAGTAAGATGCGCGGCGGTCAGCGCGCGCGCGTCCTGTTCTTCAAGCGACGTCACGCGTCGATCTGCGCGCAATCGTTCGTGAAGTTGTCCGTGACCGACGTCGACGGCGACGACATGGCGCGCGCCCCGCGTGAGCAAAACGTCGGTGAAGCCGCCTGTCGAGGCGCCGACATCGAGACAGAAGCGCTCGTTCGGATCGACGCCGAATTGATCGAGCACATGCGCGAGCTTCACGCCGCCGCGCGACACCCAGGGATAAGCCGCTTGCGCAACGATGTTCGCGTCGGCGGCGATCGGCTCGGATGGCTTTCTGACGATGCGGCCGTCGACGCACACAAGGCCGGCTTCGATCGCCTCACGCGCCTTGGCGCGGCTCTCGAAAAACCCTCGTGCGTGCAGCGCCGTATCGGCGCGGGTCGCGGCCATCGTCATTCTCCCGTCTGCAACAGCGTGCCGGCGCGACGCGCGCTTTGCAGCAACAAGCCGAACGCCGCCGATGCCGCCGCGAAGAGAAATACGTCGATGGCGAAACCTTGCGCGAGCAAATCCCAGCGGATGACGTGGTCGATCAATACGCCGCGCAGACCTTCGAACACATAGGTCGGCGGCAGCATCCAGGAGAACGGCTGCAGCCAATTCGGCAGCGTCGTCACCGGATAATAGACGGCGCCGAGCGGCTGCACGAAGAACATCAGCGACCAGACGAGATTTTCAGCGCCAAGTCCAAAACGGAGCAGAATGCCGGAGACGAAGAGGCCAACGCTCCAGGCGAAAAACATCAGCACGATGAAGAAGGCGGCGAAAGCGATTCCGAGCGCCCAGAGATTGAAGCCGAAGAATAGGATCGCCATGATCGTCACCGGAAGAACGCCGACGGCCAGCCGAATAAGGCTCATCGTGACAAGCGCGCCGACGAATTCCACCGGCCGCAGCGGACTCATCAAAATATTCGGCAAATTGCGCGACCACATTTCCTCGATGAAGGAGAAGCAGAAACCTTGTTGGCCGCGCAGCAATATGTCCCACAGAAGAATGGCGCCGATGAGCGTTCCGGCCGCCTGCGCCGCGCCGCCCGGCGCCGCGAGCGCGCCGGCGCGCACGAGATAGGTCTGCAAGAACCCCCAGGTCAGCAGCTGGATCGCGGGCCAATAGATGATGTCGAGCACGCGCGTGCGAGAGGCGCGCAGGAGATAGGTGTAGCGCAGCACCATCGCGCCGACGCGCTTGAAGGAGAAATTCATGCCGCGGCTCCGTTGACGCGACCGCGGGCGACGTCGAGAAACACTTCTTCGAGCGTGTCGCGGCCATAGCGCGCGAGGAGGTTTGCGGGCGAATCGTCGTCGACGAGGGTTCCATCCTTCAGCATCAACACGCGGTCGCAGAGACGCTCGACCTCGCTCATGTTGTGGGAGGCAAGAAGGATCGCGCAATTATGCGTGCGCCGATGCGTCTCTAACCGCGCGCGCACCCAGTCCGCCGTGTCCGGGTCGAGCGACGCCGTCGGTTCGTCGAGCAGCAGGAGCTGCGGGTCGTTGATCAGCGACTTGGCGATGGCGACGCGCGTCTTCTGGCCAGCTGAAAGACGCCCGGTCTGCCGGTCGAGGAAGTCGTCAAGCGCGAGGTCTTTCGAAAGCTGCTTGATCTTTTCGTCAAGATCTTTGACGTCGTAAAGCATCCCGAAAACGCGCAGGTTTTGCCGCACGGTGAGGCGATGCGGCATGTCGACATAGGGGCTTTCGAAATTCATCCGGCCAAGCGCGCCGTAGCGTTCGCGCGACATGTCGCAGCCGAAGGCGCGGATCGAGCCTTCCGTCGGCTCGATCAACCCCATCACCATGCCGATGGTGGTGGTCTTGCCGGCGCCATTGCCGCCGAGCAGACCGGTGACTGAGCCGGCGTCGAGCGAGAAATTGAGCGGGCCGACCACTCTGCGATTGTCATAGCTTTTCGATAGGCCGGCGACGGAGAGCGTCGGCTCTGGCGCGACTGCATTTTGGGACATGGGCGTTATTAAGCCCGCCGAGCTCGGCCTCGCAAGGGCGTCACTTCTGGCAGCGCGGACAATAGAAGGTCGAGCGGCCGGATTGGACAACGCGCGCGATCGTTCCCTTGCAACCGGGCGTCGGGCAGGCCGCGCCTTCGCGGTCGTAGACGCGGAAGCTATGCTGGAAATAGCCGAGCGAGCCGTCGATCTGGCGATGGTCGCGCAGCGAAGAGCCGCCCGCTTTCAGCGCATCCTTCAAAACATCCTTGATCGCCTGGGGCAGCCGCGCCAGCGCCGCCTTCGGCTTGCGGCTCGCCGTAACAAGGGACCCCGCGGCGCGCAGCGGCGATATGCGCGCGCGATACAGCGCCTCACAGACATAGATATTGCCGAGACCCGCGATCAGACGCTGATCGAGCAGAAGCGACTTAACCGGCGCGGCGCGCCCGCGAAAGGCGTGCGCAAGGAAAGCTCCATCGAGCGCATCGCTTAAGGGTTCGACGCCGAGGCCGCGAAAAAGCTTGTCCTCGTCGATCTCATGTGTGGCAATGAGCAGCATGTAACCGAAGCGGCGCGGATCGTTGTAGATGACCCGCTTTCCGTGAGAGAGATGGAAGATGACGTGATCATGCGCGGCGTTCTTGTCGCGCTTGTGGTGAAATGCGCCTGGCGTCTCTTCATCGATGCGGAACGAGCCGCTCATGCCGAGATGCATGATCAGCGAATGGCCGTCGTCGAGATCGGCGATGAGATATTTCGCGCGACGACGAAGATCGAGAACGCGCTTTCCCTGAAGACGCGATGCGAAGCGCTCGGGAAAAGGAAAGCGCAGATCATGGCGGCGGAGCTCGACGCGCTCGATCGTCGCGCTAACGAGCGCCGGGGCCAGTCCCCGCCGCACCGTTTCGACTTCCGGCAGTTCAGGCATAAATCTAGGTTAATCCCGTCAGAAGCGCCGGCGCGCCAAGGCGGCGCGGGCGTAGCCACCGGCCCGGCGACAGGCTATACCGTCCCCTTCCTTCCTCGTCACCCGAGCGCCTGATGATTGATCGAAGTTCCGACCGAGAGGGCTCGACCCATTTCGGCTATTCCGAGGTTCCCTTAAGCGAGAAGCAGGGCCTCGTCGACGACGTCTTTCATAAGGTCGCGCGGCGCTACGACATCATGAACGACCTGATGTCGGGCGGCATGCACCGGCTTTGGAAGGACACCTTCGCCGCCAAGGTCAATGCGCGCGGGCGCAGTGGTTTTCGTCATCTCGACGTTGCCGGCGGCACGGGCGACGTCGCCTTTCGGATCGCGGCCGGCGCGGCGCATGACGCGGAAATCGTCGTGCTCGACATCAATGGCGATATGCTCGAAGTCGGCCGCGACCGCGCGCGGGAGCGCGGGCTTTCCGGCGTCGAGTTCGTGCAGGCCAACGCCGAATCGCTGCCATTTCCTGATGCGCATTTCGACAGCTACACGATCGCTTTCGGCATTCGCAACGTGCCGCGCATCGACGTCGCGCTCGCCGAAGCCTATCGCGTGCTGAAGCCCGGCGGCCGGTTCCTTTGCCTTGAGTTTTCGCAAGTCGCCGTTCCGGGATTGGACAAGCTTTATGAGGCCTATTCGTTCAACGTCATTCCGACGATCGGCAAATTCGTTGCCGGAGACTCGGAGCCTTACCGCTATCTTGTCGAATCGATCCGCAAATTTCCGAGCGCGGAAGAATTCGAACGCATGATCCGCAGGGCCGGCTTTCGCCGCACGGGCTATGAGCGGCTGACCGGCGGCGTGGTGGCGATCCATTCCGGCTGGAAGAGCTGATCTCTAAAGAGGGCGGCTCACGAAAAAGTGGAACCCGGTTTTTCGTGTAAAGCGCGCCCTAATCTATTGGAATCGATCACTTCTGTATTTGGGCCATTCCGCCCAAATTCGGCGTGATCTAAAGAGCGGCGGCATTCGTGATGTTAGGGGTCGGTCAAAATTATCGTCTGGCGCGCGCCGGCTACATCATGGCGCGCGAAGGCGTCTTTGCGCTTCTTGACCCCGCGCTTCTGCCGCCGGCGGCGGCGCCGCTCGTGCGCTTCGCCAATCTCTTCGCCGGCGGCAAGCGCGACGGCGCCGGCAAGGCGCTGGTGCGCGCGCTGGCGCAGATCGGCCCATCCTATGTGAAGCTCGGGCAGTTCCTTGCGACGCGTCCGGACATTGTCGGCGGCGAGATCGCCGACGCGCTCACCGCTCTGCAAGACCGGATGGAGCCCTTCGGTTACGACAAGGCCGTCGCCATTATCGAAAAGGCGCTGGGCAGAAGCATAGACGAACTCTTCGTGTCCTTCGGCGAGCCTGTCGCCGCCGCCTCCGTCGCGCAGGTGCATGTCGCAGAGGCGCAGTCTAGGGAAGGCGTGCGCAAGGTCGCAGTGAAAGTGCTGCGGCCTGGCATCGAGAGCCAATTCGCAGTGGATCTGCGCGATATGTATCGGATCGCGCGACTGGCCGAGCGCTATTCCTCAGAAGCGCGTCGGCTGCGCATGATCGAGGTCGTCGATACGCTGGCGCGCACGGTGAGGCTCGAAACCGACTTCCGTCTCGAGGCGGCGGCGGCATCCGAATTCGCCGACAATGTCGCCGGCGACCCCGAAATCCACGTGCCGCGCGTCGACTGGAGCCGCACCGATCGCGAAGTGCTGACGCTCGAATGGATCGACGGCATTCCTTTGTCGGACATTGAGCGGGTCGCGGCGGAGGGCCATGACCTGAAGGCGATTGGCCGCAACGTGCTGCAGTCGTTCCTTCGTCATGCGATGCGGGATGGCTTCTTCCATGCCGACATGCATCAGGGCAATCTCTTCGTCGACAAGAAGGGAAGGCTCGTCGCGATCGACTTCGGCATCATGGGCCGCCTCGGTTTGAAGGAGCGCCGTTTCCTTGCCGAGATTCTCTACGGCTTTATCGTTCGCGACTATAAGCGCGTCGCTGAGGTTCACTTCGAGGCGGGCTATGTCCCCGCGCGCCATTCGATCGAAGAGTTCGCGCAGGCGCTGCGCGCGATTGGCGAACCGATGCATACGATCAGCGCCGCCGATATTTCGATGGCGCGGCTCTTGACCCTGCTCTTTGAAGTGACGGCGCTCTTCGACATGCGCACGCGCACAGAGCTGGTGCTGCTGCAAAAGACCATGGTCGTCGCCGAGGGCGTCGCCCGCACCTACGATCCGACGCTCGACATCTGGAAAACGTGCGATCCGGTGGTGCGATCCTGGATCGAGGAGAATCTGGGCGTCAAGGCGAAGATTGAAGATGCGAGTAGAAGCGTCACGGAGCTCGCGAAGCTCGCGACGCGCCTTCCGCAGACGTTGCAGGAAGCCGAAACGGCGATTCAGCGCGTAAGCGAAATGTCAGAGCGCGGCGTCGATCTCTCGCCGCGCTCGATTGAATCGCTGGCCGACGCGCGCCGCCGCTCGGACAGGTGGTTCTTGCTCGCCTTCGGCGTCTTACTATTGGTCGCGATCTGGCTTTTGAAATGACGCCGAAGTTGCGGCGTTATTTCACCCCGACCAGCTCTACGTCGAAGATCAGCCAGGCGTTCGGCGGAATGACGCCGCCGGCGCCGCGGGCGCCATAGCCGAGTTCCGGCGGAATAACGAGCGTGCGCTTGCCGCCGACCTTCATGCCTTCGACGCCCTCGTCCCAGCCCTTAATCACCTGACCCTGGCCCAGCGGGAAGTCGAACGGCTGGCCGCGATCGCGCGAGGAGTCGAATTTCTTGCCCTTCTCGCCATTGTTGTAGAGCCAGCCGGTGTAATGCACCGCCGCGGTCTGACCGACTTTCGCGGTCGCGCCGGTTCCGACCTTCGTGTCCTTGTACTGAAGGCCGGTCAGGCTTTTCGTCATCTGCTCTTCGGCGCGGACATCGACTGTGAGCGCGAGGCTCGCGACTGCGGCAAGGGCGGCAAGAAGTGTTTTGGAGACAAGGCGCATCTTTCGTTCCTCCAGCTTAAATGGCCGCTCGACCTTTCGGGTCGAGCGAGCCCGCATTAATTCAGCACGCCATTGTCGCGGGCGAGCTGCAGCAAATCCTTCTGCGGCCGGGCGCCGACATGCGAGATGATCTCAGCGGCGGCGAGCGCGCCGAGCATGGCGCTACGTTCATGCGGCAAGTCCTGCGTATAGCCGGCGAGAAAGCCGGCGGCGAAAAGATCGCCGGCGCCGGTCGTGTCGACCACCTCTTCGACAGGGAAGGCCGGCGCCGCGACGGCGCTCGCGCCATTCGCCACGACGCAGCCCTTTTCCGAACGCGTGACGACGCCGAGAAGTCCGTCCTCAGCGCGCAGCGCCGCGAGCGCCGTATCGAAATCGCCCGTCTCATAGAGCGCGTGCAATTCGCTCTCATTGGCGAAAACGATGTCGACGACGCGATCGCGAATGAGCGAGAGGAATTCGCCGCGATAGCGATCGACGCAGAAACTGTCGGAAAGCGTCAGCGCCACCTTGCGGCCGTTGGCGCGCGAGATCTTCGCCGCCTTGAGGAACGCTTCTTTGGCGCCCGGCGGATCCCAAAGATAGCCCTCCATGTAGAGAACCCTCGCGCGCGCGACCGTCTCCTCGTCGATGTCGTTTGGCGCAAGCGCCTGGCAGGCGCCGAGATAAGTGTTCATCGTGCGCTGGCCGTCGGGCGTCACGAAGATCAGGCAACGCGCGGTCGCGGCGCCGTCCACGGCGGTGGGCGTATCGAAGGCGACGCCGGCCTTGCGGATGTCATGCGCGAACTCGCGTCCTGCATCATCTTCCTTCACCTTGCCGACGAATCCGGCGGCGCGCCCAAGGCTCGCAAGTCCCGCCATGGTGTTGGCGGCCGAGCCGCCGGAGATCACCATTGTCGGGCCCATAGCGGCGTATAGCTCGGCGGCGCGCGCCGCATCGACAAGCGTCATCGATCCCTTGCGCAGGCCAGCCTGAAGCAGATCGTCGTCTTCGGCGCGCGCGATCGTGTCGACGATGGCGTTGCCGATGCCGAGCACGTCAATTGATGAGGTCATGCGAATCGATAATCCCTTGAGGAAAGATTGTGCCCCTCTGCGGCGCAGGCGTGGTGTTTAGCACTGCGGCGCTGGCCAGTCGATCACGCGCGAAGCATCGGCAATTCGCGAGAAGGCGAACGAAAAGGATGCATTCGCTTCTATCGGCAAATAGGCGACAGGATCACTTCGATGACGATGACGTAGAGCGACGCCGCCACGAAGGCGGGCACCGGCCGCAGCGACACATGCCGGAAAAGGAAGGCGTACATAAACACCATCCAGATCAGAATTGGAAAGAGCAGAAAACGCAGCAGCTTTTCGGTCGGCAGCGGCGGCGGCAGCGCAATGCCGAAGACGAGGTGCAGAATGATATAGGCGAGCGCCGCAAAGGCGCCCATGATGGCGAGCGCCATCGCCGTGCGCTGAAACTTCGCGTCCTCCTTCAAAACGCGCAACAGGCCGTAAGTCGCGCCATAAAGAATGCCAGCGCTCAACGCTCCGTAGAGCAGGCTACCGAGCACAGAATGGTTGAACGCCTGGGCAATCGCCTGCAGCACAGCATAGGCGCCGAAGGCGCCCCACATCAGTTCGCGTGAGTCCGGCAGGGACAGTTGCGACGCTTCAAGCTTGATCATCTTGAGCACCGTCTGCGGCGTCTGCTCATTGAGAAGCGGAATATTGATCGGCATGGAGAGCGTTTCCGTTGTCGCGTGGAGAAGGCGAAAGCCCCGCCCGCATTAGAAGCGAAAAGCCGTGCGGCTCAGCGCGCCGCAAAGGCGCCGGCCGGGCCGCACGACCAGTCGGCGCCTCTCTACCATGCTTTGGCGGAGTGCGAAAATACGGCGATTCCTTTGTTGCGATGCAACCCGGCCGATTATGGGAGGCGTCGGCTCCAGTCTTCGCGCGCGATGACTTCGGAAATGCGACGGGCCGAGTCACGCCAGGCGACGCACAAGACCTGGTTCGGGTCGGCCAGGCGGCGACCATCGAGAAGGTCGACGATCGCCTCCGCCAGCGCCTTTGCGTCATTGACCCGAAAATAAAGCGCTCCGGCGCCGCCAACTTCGCGAAAGACCGGTATATCGCTGCAGATCGCCGGGCGGCCACGCCGCGCGGCTTCGACGATCGGAAGCCCGAAGCCCTCCGCATAGGACGGGAAGATCAAAGCCGCCGCGTGGTCATAAAGGAAGGAAAGCTCGTCGTCGTCAGCGTCGTCGAACCAAAAGAGCCGGCGGCCGAATTCGCTGTGCGTGAGAATTTCGCTCACCACCGCTTCTTCAAACCAGCCGCGCCGGCCGACGACAATCAGCCGGATGTCGCGCCCCTTCGCCCAGAGTTCTTCAAAAGCGCGGATCGCGACCCGCTGGCCCTTGCGCGGTTCGATCGTGCCGACGGCGAGGAACGTCGGCGTATCGCCAGCGACCGCCGCTCTCACCTTTTCTCGCGGCTCGGCGCCGGCGCGTAGAGCAAGATCGGAGCCGCAATGAAACCAGCCGATCTTGAGGCCGGGACGATGCGGAAGCGCTTGCGCAGCGACATAGTCGGCGAGCTCGTCGGCGACCGTTCGCGAAATCGCCAAAAAACTGTCGCTCTCGAGTAGCGCCTTGCGCAGCCAGGCGCGATAGCGCGGCACGGTCACTTCATGGCAGGCGTGCGGATAAAGCTCCGGAATGAGATCGAAGATGCAGGTGACGATCTCGCCGCCCTCGTCACGAATCTTTGCAAAAATCGGCGCGAGCTCTTCGAAAGCGTTCCAGCTGTCTGAAAGCATCAGAAAACGGTCGCCGCTTGCGATAGCGATCTCGGAATCTGGCGCGGCGCCGCCGCCGACGAGCTCCGCGACGAAGCCATTAGCTGTCAACAGTCGGCCGTTCTCGCAGCGAACGGCCATGGCCGGCATGTCGAAGCTTTCGCCGCTATAGAGGCCGCGCACGACTTCCTTGACGACGCGCTGTATGCCGGTGCCGGCGTCGCGCTTGATCGTTCCCGTCACGTCGACCAGCAGCCGGTGCGCTGGCAATGGCGCGCCTCGAACCCTCGGAGCGGCGCCCTCGGCGGCCACTGGCTTCGGTGGAGCGGGCGGCGGCTGGCGAAAGCGCGCGGCGAAGGCATTAGCGGCGTCGGCGATGAACGCCTCGATCGGGCGAAGAAAGCGGTAGATGTGGCCAGTGACGGAGTAGATCAGCCGATAGCGCTCATGGGTCAGATGCAGGAGTTCGGCGCGCAAATGATCGAGCTGGAATTCGAGCAGTCGGATACGTTCGCGGTCCTCTTCGCGCTCTCGATTTTGCCGCTCGCTCATAATCCTTCGCTCATGGCCGCTTGTTCACGTCCGCTGGCCTACGCGGATTGCTCTGCGGCCTGCGTTTCGGTCGCTCGGGCATCGTCGAGAAGCGCCCGCAACATGTCGTCGATATTGCGGCGCGGACGCCAGCCGGTCGCTTCAGTCAATCTCGTCGCGTCGCAGGCGACGCTGGCGATGTCGCTTCCGGGGCGCAGCAGCGCCGGATCGACCTCGACCCCGAACTGCGCATTCGAGAGCGCGCGCAGCCGCTCGAGCAGCGACGCGATCTGGTGCGCTTTTCCGGAAGCGATATTGAAGATCGACACGGGCTGCTGCAAATCCCGCGCCCTTTCGATCAGACGCATGTAAGCGTCGATCACGTCGCGCACGTCAAGAAAGTCGCGCGCCTTGGAGAGATCGCCGACTTTGATGAGAGGCTCGACGCGTCCGCTCTCGATCCCTGCGATCTGCGTGGCGAAGGAGGCGAGCGCAAAATTCCGATTGCGCTGGCCGGGACCGGAATGATTCACCGGCCGGCAGATGATAAGCCGGCATTGGGGCGCCAGAAGATCGGCGAGCGCGTTTTCTGCAGCGGCCTTCGAGCGGCTGTAGGCGTCGACCGGCCGTAGAGCCGCCTCCTCAGTCAACACGCCATCGCCAAAGCTTGCCCCATAAACCGACGCCGAGGAGGCGAAGAGAAAAACCCCGCCAGGACAGTAACGGGCGGTCGCCGCGCCGAGCGCGAAAGCGCCATGGAAATTCACCCGCCAGGTCGTCTCGACTGCATGCAGCGCCTGGCCGATGGAAGCTTGTCCCGCCAAATGGACAATGAGGTCTGGTCGCAGCCCGGCGATCAGCGCGTCGATCGCCGCTTCATCCACGAGGTCGGCCGCGGCGGCTTCGAAGCCTTCATGTCCGCCGCGCTCGCCCGGCCGCAGCAGCAACGACCGCTTTGCCCGTGGATAGGCCTCTGCGAGGGCGGCGCAGAGGTGGCCGCCGACGAAACCGGCGCCGCCTGTGACCAAGATGCGCTCGAAGGGGGCCATCGTGTGCGCTCTTTTCAGATTAGGCGGCCTCGCGCCGCAACCGCTCGAGGTCGGCGTCGACCATCTCGCAGATCATCTGGCGAAGATCGATCTCCGGCTTCCAGCCGAGAACCCGTCGCGCTTTGCTTGAGTCGCCAAGCAGAACGTCCACTTCCGCGGGACGATAGAAGGCCGGGTCGATGACGACAAATTTCTCCATGTCGAGGCCGGCGTGGTCGAAAGCGATGCGGCACATGTCGCGAACCGTGGTGGTGATCCCTGTGGCGACGACATAATCGTCGGGCTTCTCCTGTTGGAGCATCAGCCACATGGCGCGCACATAATCCTTGGCGTGGCCCCAGTCGCGCTTGGCGTCAATGTTTCCAAGACGCAATTCCTTGGCGCGGCCGAGTTTGACTGCGGCGACGCCGGTTGTCACTTTGCGGGTCACGAACTCTACGCCGCGCAGCGGGCTCTCGTGGTTGAAGAGAATGCCCGAGGAGGCGTGCAGGCCAAAGCTTTCCCGATAATTCACCGTGATCCAATGGCCATAGAGCTTCGCCACGGCGTAAGGGCTGCGGGGATAAAAGGGCGTTTTCTCGCTTTGCGTCGGCTCCTGGATGAGCCCGAACATTTCCGACGACGACGCCTGATAAAATCGCGCCTTCGGCGCGGCCAGCCGCATCGCCTCAAGCACATTGGTCACGCCGACGGCGGTGACGTTCGCGGTAAGGATGGGTTGGCGCCAGGAAGAGGCGACGTAGGATTGCGCCGCGAGATTATAGATTTCGTCGGGCCGGACCGCTTGCACGGTGCGCAGCAAGCTTGAAAGATCCGCCAGATCGGCATCGTGCAAATGTAGTTTGCCGCTGATGCCGAGCCAGCGCAGGCGGTGATCTTCGACGCCCCGGTGCGACGAGCGCCGTACGACGCCATGGACCTCATAGCCCTTGTCGAGCAGAAATTGAGAAAGATAAGCGCCGTCTTGTCCTGTAACGCCCGTCACTATCGCGCGCTTGCTCATCAATGGTCCTATTCAAAATGGCCGGAGGCCTATTGCGAAGGCGGAGCCTCCGCAGGGCATCCTTTGCCCAGGCCGGTTCGGCGGCTGCACAAGGGCGCGGGCGATGGGAATTACAAAATCGGGGCGCCCGAAGCAAGAGCGTGGGGCAAAACAGGGCGCCCCGCCGAAGACGGCAGAAAACGACGCCGCGGCCTCTTAGGACTTTTGATCGGGCGGCGGCAGTTTGCCTTCGGGCGTGGCTTTGTCGATAGCCTCGGGAAGATATTGGGCGAGAAGCGCTTTCGCTCTTTCGAGATCGACGCCCGCGCTCTTGGCCATTTCCTTTAGCTTGTCGGCGTTGATCGCCTTGCTAATATCCATTTCGCTGATTTTTTCATTGGGGCCGAGGCCGATCCAGGAATGGACTTGCTTGCCTAGTCCGGAATTCTCAAAATTCTTGACGACGCCGTCGAGGCCGCCCTGCTTCTCCACATAATCCTTAACAAGGCTCAGGGCTTCAGCGCCGATCACGCCGCCAGCGATCGCTTTCAGCCAGCTCATAGGCATTCTCCTCTTTTAAAAACGCGCCCCCTGCGCCCGCTAGTCAGATAGTGGCGGGCATGGGCTTTACAATGGCGGGCGAATACGTCGTCCTCAGGCGCGCTACTACTCTTCAAAGAGAAGATTTTCCTTCCTTTCTCCCCAGCGCCGGATTTCCTGCCAAATGTCGTGAGCGGTTTCGGCGTAGCGGAAGAGAAGGCGGTCATTTGGCTCGATGACGCCTTCTTCGAGAAGGAAATCGACGTCGAAGGCGCGCCGCCAATAGTTCTCGCCGACGAGAATGATCGGCATCGGCTTGACCTTTCCGGTCTGAACGAGGGTTAGCGTCTCAAACAACTCGTCGAAGGTGCCGAAGCCTCCCGGGAAAGCGACTAGCGCCCGCGCACGCAGCATGAAATGCATTTTGCGCAGCGCGAAATAGCGAAAACGCAGGCAAAGCGACGGCGTGACATAGCTGTTGGGAAGCTGCTCGTGCGGCAGGGTGATGTTGAGCCCCGCCGTCTCGGCGCCGACTTCGAAAGCGCCGCGGTTCGCCGCCTCCATGATCCCCGGTCCGCCGCCGGTGACAATGGCGAGGCGCGGCTGATCCCCGCTCTCTCGCGCCGCGCCGACGAGAACTCCGAACTCGCGGGCAATTTGATAGTAGCGCGAATTGGCGCGGATACGTTTCGCGACCGCGAGCCGTTTCGCAAGCGTCGCGTCGCCGGGATTTGAATTTGCGAGCGCCTGCGCTTCGGCGAGCCGGCTTTCCGCCAGATCGGGTTCGACGATGCGCGTCGAACCGAAGACGACGATCGTGTCGGTGACGCCGTGGCGGCGCAGCAGCAGTTCGGCCTTGAGGTATTCGAGTTCGAGGCGCGGACCGCGCGCTTCGGCCGAGCTCAGAAAATCGAAGTCCTCGTCGGCCTTGCGGTAGGAGGGACTCGACAGGATCGCCTGCAGCCGCTCGGCGGCGGCGCGATCAGGGATATGGGGCGCCGGCAACCTGGGCGGCGCGCCTTCATCGGGCTGGGGCCGAGGATTTCCTTCTTCGTCGCTTGCGCTCAACCGTGCACTCCCTGGCGCTTTTCTTTATTTCCGTGCCCGCCCGGCGTATATGACCCGCCGGACGCCGGAGGGCGAAGATTATCAAGGAGCAGGGCGAGCACGCATGGCCGGGCATAGTCAATTCAAGAATATCATGCACAAGAAGGGCAAGCAGGATGCGATCCGCTCCAAGCTTTTTTCCAAGCTTGCCCGCGAAATTACCGTGGCCGCCAAGATGGGTCTGCCCGACCCGAATATGAACGCGCGCCTTCGCGCCGCAGTTCTTGCCGCCAGGGCGGAGAACATGCCAAAGGACAATATCGAGCGCGCGATCAAGAAGGCCTCCGGCGCCGATGCGGAAAATTATGACGAGGTGCGCTACGAAGGCTATGCGCCCGGCGGCGTCGCCGTAATCGTCGAGGCGTTAACCGACAATCGCAACCGAACGGCCGGCGAAGTGAGGTCCTATTTCACCAAGGCCGGGGGTTCGCTCGCCGAGACCGGCGCCGTCTCCTTTATGTTCGATCGCGTCGGACTCGTCGAATTCGACAAGAAAGCCGCCACGGAAGACGCGATGATGGAGGCGGCGATCGACGCTGGCGCCGAAGACGTCTCGACGACAGACGAGACTCATGAAGTGATCACTTCCCTCGATTCGTTGCGCGACGTCGCCAAGGCTCTTGAAGAGAAATTCGGCGAACCGCGCAAGGCGGCGCTCGTCTGGCGCCCGCAGAACACGATCAAGGTCGACGACGATTCGGGCGAGAAGATCTTGAAGCTCGTCGGCTCGCTCGAGGACAATGACGACGTTCAGAACGTCTACGCCAATTTCGAGGTCTCGGACGCGCTCATCGCCAAGCTCGCGGGATAGGTCCGTGCGATAACGCCAAGCCCGCTCCGGGTGAGAGATGCACAACAAGCGGGGCTATCACCACGGGTCGCTCAAGCAGGCGCTCATTGACGCCGCTCTCGAAATTCTCGCCGAAGGCGGGCCGGCGGCGCTGACGCTCACCGAGGCGGCGCGCCGCGCCGGCGTTTCATCCGCTGCGCCTTACCGCCATTTCACCGGACGCGACGCGCTGATCAGCGAACTGGCGCGTCGCGGGTTCGAGACGTTTGGCGCGCGAATCGAAGCGGCGTGGGACGAGGGTCGGCCTGACGCGAAAAGCGCGCTACGCGCGATGTGCGGCGCCTATCTGAAGTTCGCGCGGGACGAGCCCGGACTCTACGCGGCAATGTTTGGGCAGGCGCAGACGCTCGCCGATCCCGGAGCTGGCGGCGCCGCCGATCATGCGCTCGAGATTCTTTGGCGCGCCGTCGTCGCCTGGCTGCAGCAGGCCGGCGCGCCCGCGCAAGGCGCGCGTTACGCGGCGCTGCAAATTTGGTCGCTCGCGCATGGCGTCGCGATGTTGACCATCTCCGGTCATTTCGATCCGGTGAAAAGCGCGGATCCTGCGCTCGTGCTCGAAAGCGCCGCGCAAGGCGTGATGGAAAGCGCGGCGGCGCGCGCCAAATCCGCGGCGGTTTAATCTCTTATAAAGCGCAATCGCCGAATTACGCGCCGTCTTTAATCCTTCATTAACGTTAACGCCCTCAAATGAAGCAAATCCTAATTGCGTGAGGCTGTCGTGCCGCAAGCGTCTTCGAGACACATTCGCTTCAGGGGCCGGTCCTTTCCTGTTCTAACGCTCGAACCAGAGCTGCCCATCGAAGACTGGTTCGAGCAATTGGACGGATTGCTCGCGCAGTCTCCGGCCTTCTTCGCCAAGAAGTCGATCGTCATCGACGTCGCGAAACTGACGCTGGAGCCATCGCAGCTTAGCGAACTTCTCGAAAATTTGAGCCGGCGCGGCATCCGCGTCATGGGACTTTCGGGCGTCGACCCTTCGTTGGCGTCCGATGATCTGCCGCCGATTCTGGCCGGCGGTCGCGCTACCCCTCAACCGCCGGCGGAGACCGGGTCCGCCAAAGACGCAAGTCCAGGAACGCTGACCTCAAGCGAAGAAGCGGCCTTTAAGGACATTGCGAAATCTCTCGGCGTCAATGGAACGCCGGCGGGCGTCGCCTCCGCTACAGCGCCCGCGCCAAGCGCCGCGCCGCTCATCCTTCTGGAGCCGGTGCGCTCAGGCCAGTCGATTTATCACCCGGAGGGCGACGTGACCGTCATCGGCTCCGTCGCTTCGGGCGCGGAAATCATGGCAGGCGGCTCGGTCCATGTCTACGGAACGCTGCGCGGCCGCGCGATGGCCGGCGCCTATGGCGAGAAGCGCGCGCGAATTTTCTGTCGCAGGCTTGAAGCCGAGTTGCTCTCGGTTTGCGGCGTCTATCTCACCGCCGAAGAAATCTCGGCGAACATGCAGAGCCAACCCATTCAGGCCTGGCTCGACAACGAGACGGTCAAGATCGCACGGCTCGATTAAAAGAGGACGGGACAATGTCCAAAACTTTGGTGGTCACCTCCGGCAAAGGAGGCGTGGGAAAGACAACGTCGACCGCAGCGCTCGGCGCCGCGCTGGCGCAGCAAGGCCATAAGGTCGCAGTCGTCGATTTCGACGTCGGTCTGCGCAATCTCGACCTCGTGATGGGCGCCGAGCGGCGCGTGGTCTACGACCTCATCAATGTCGCGCAGGGCGACGCCAAGCTGCATCAGGCGCTCATTCGCGACAAGCGGCTCGACAACCTCTATCTGCTGCCCGCTTCGCAAACGCGCGACAAGGACGCGCTGACGGAAGAGGGCGTGCAAAAGGTCATCGGCGAATTGCGCGAGAAGTTTGACTGGATCGTTTGCGACAGCCCGGCCGGAATCGAACGCGGCGCGACTCTCGCGATGCGCTTCGCCGATCTCGCCGTCGTCATCGCCAATCCCGAAGTCTCGTCGGTGCGCGACTCAGACCGCATCATCGGCCTGCTCGACGCCAAGACCGAACGCGCCGAAAAAGGCGAGAAGGTCGACAAATATCTCCTGCTCACCCGTTACGACGCAGGGCGCGCCGCGCGCGGCGAAATGCTGAGCGTCGACGACGTGCTGGAGATTCTCTCCATTCCGCTCATCGGCATCGTGCCCGAGAGCGAAGAGGTTCTGCGCGCTTCGAACGTCGGCGCGCCGATCATCCTGCACAACGCGATGAGCGCCGCGGCGCGCGCCTATTCGGAAGCGGCGCAGAGGCTCTGCGGCGAAAGAACGCCGGTCACCATTCCCTCCGAGAAGAAGGGTTTGTTCGTTCGGCTCTTTGGTCGGAGGGCGGCATGAATATTTTTGGATTGTTTGGGCGCCGCGGCGCCACCGCGCCGGTCGCGCGCGAGCGCCTGCAGATTCTACTCGCGCATGAACGTAAATCGGCGCGCGATTCCAATCTGATCGGCGTTCTGCATAAGGAAGTTCTCGCCGCAATCTCCAAGCATATCGCCGTCGATCCCGACAAGGTGATGGTGAAGATGCATCGCAAGGAGGACGTCTCGCTGCTCGAAATCGATATCGAGATTGAGTCGGACGCTGCGCACGAAGACGATGCGATCTTCGAAGAGGATGTGAGCGGCAAAGCGGCCTGAGTTTTCCCGGCCCGAGAGCTTCCAACTTTTCGAAGACCCTGAGAATGCGCCGGCACCGCGCGCTCGGAGCGTTGCGCCTAGCGCATTGACTTATCGTCCTTTTGCGGCACCCGTCGATTTTTGATCAGGCGCCCCTTTGCGCCAATGTTAATGCATATTACATTGGTGTCGGCCCCGCTTCGCGGCGGGCGGCCGTTGACAAAACTGGAGCCCATCATGAGCTGCCATCGTTATTCCCGCATGTCGTCGTCTGGAGAGCGCGGATCGCCCTGGGGCCATTGCGGGCGGATGCCCTGGAGGCCCTATGAGATCGCGGCGGTGATCCTCGGCTTTTTCATCTTCTGGCCACTCGGCGTCGCGATCCTGTTCTGGAAGCTTTGGCAAAGGAGCCAAGGCTATGAAGGCGATCTATTCGCCTTCGCTCAGGAGCAGGGCGCGCGGGTGAAGGAAGCCGTCAGCGGCGTCGCGCGCGAGAGCGCGGCTGGCTGGGGCGGTCCGTCCTTCATGCGCTCGACCGGCAATGTCGCTTTCGACGAATGGCGCGAAGGCGAACTCGCTCGGCTCGAGGAAGAGCGCCGCAAGCTCGCCGAGGCCGAGCGCGATTTCGCCGAGCATATCGAGCAGCTGCGCCGCGCCCGCGACCGCGAGGAGTTCGAATCCTTCATGCGCGGCCGTAAGAACGGCGAGAGCAAAGGCGCGTAAGGCCGCTTAGGCGGACGTACCGCGGACCTGCACAAGAAGAGGCGCAAATCGGCAATCCGATTTGCGCCTTGTTTTGCGGCCTTATTAACGGGGAATGACGGACCCTTGGCGGGTCAGAAGGCCCCCTCTGACGAATCCGATCTTGCCGTTGTAAGAAACGTGGCACCAGCCCCTGCCGAGCCCGCTTTTACAGCGAAGAACGTCGACTTTTTCGCCACCGGGAATCGTCTCGATGACCCGTGAAAACATGCTCGCCCGCCGTTTTAGACTGGCTGCGTTCGTCGTCACGACTGGCGCAATGATAACGTTCTTTCCGGACGTCCCGAGCGCAGGCGCGTTCACCCACCCCGTCTTCGAATCGTAGCGGACTTGGCACCAGCTATGACGCCAGCCTGGGTTGCAGCTCAACACCTGCACCTCGGCGCCGGCCGGAATCTGGCCGATTTTTTTCCACGACATTCCCGGTCCAGAGCGTAGGGTGGCCGGACTTTGGGCGGTGGCCGCCTGGGCAATGTCCTGGACAAGAAAAGCGACAAGGCCAACCGTCGCTGCAGCGAGCATGTTTCGCATGACGAATTCTCCCAAATTTACCACAACAACTCTCTGTCTTCCTGCGTTGCGCCGCAGATCAGGCCAGCGGATGGAAGTTTTTACTGTGATCCGTTTTGACGGCCTCTCGGAGAAGCTCCGATTCGTTCATTGTTCTGGTGTCGAGAAGAAGATGAACTACAGCGCTTGATTGTTGTTCAGTTGGGATAGACCTAAAGCCTTTCTAGAGGGATCACACAAAAATTTTCCATGATTGTTTATCGGCGGTCCGCCGCGGCCGGGCCACAGTTGCGAAATCTCTCGTCATTAACCACGATTCTCGACCCTGAATTAACGCGCCGGCGGCAATCCTCGCGGCATGGTCCGCCGCGCCAATCCATTGCTACCGCTTCTGGCGCTCGCAACGGCGGCGCTTTCTTCTTGCTCCATCGGGCAGAAGCCTCAGCGGCCGGCCTGGCGCACGCAGGCTGAAAACGCCTGTCTCGCGGAAAAGCGCGTCAACCCTTCCGAATTCATCGCGCTCGCGCCAGAAGTCGACGGTCCCGGCATCTGCGGCCTCACCAGACCGTTCAAGGTGACGGCCCTTCA